>Ga0272441_10000784_pt1 | contig 70240 bp, 57 predicted proteins | sample SSMProp6N_FD_193582 | JGI IMG/M metagenome (GOLD analysis project Ga0272441, IMG submission 193582) | Marine sediment archaeal communities from Little Sippewissett salt marsh, Falmouth, MA, United States - SSM-Prop-6N | ecosystem: Environmental > Aquatic > Marine > Wetlands > Sediment ...
CAGGAAAAACCATCGCCTAGACATCGAAGGAAAAACCTCGGAACTAAGCGCAAAAAGAAACTCCCCGTGGAGGTTGCATCATTGCAGGATGAGCTTATTCACTATTTTGGAACGCGGGTTGTTATAGATATGCAAGAAAACGCTGGTTCGATTACTATTGAGTTCTACTCGAGCGACGATCTGAAAAGGATTGCGGAACTATTAGCGGGAGACTGATGCCTACGAAACGTGGTATAACGATTTTTTTTGTTCCGCATAACCGGAAGAAATCGCTGTCAATGCATCTCGAGGGATGGCAGGTCAGTATAGGTCTGATCGCTACCGGAGTGGCTATTCTCCTTTTTGTAATTGGAGTGGTAGGCGGTGGGCGAGCGGTAAAACTCATAGCGGAAAATCGCTCACTACAGGCACAGAACGAAATACTCCGACAGGAAAGGGTTAAAATTGCCCAATTGGAAAGCGAACTCGAGAAGACATCCCAACTGCGCAAGTGGATGGAAAGCATGGTTATCGGTGAAAGCGCAAAAGAAGAAATTACTGCTCAAACCGCTTCCATGGCAAGCCCGGGATTTCTCTCTCTTCTAAATAGACCATTCGAAACCAAATTAATTCCCGAACTCGAACGCGAGACCGAAATACGATTGCGGCGCATGGATTTTATTCCGCGCGGATTGCCTGTAGTTGGCGCGGTCACGGCGGAATTTGGCGACATGGGCGGGAGATTCCTCGCCCCGCACAGCGGCGTAGATATCGCCGCGCCAACCGGCTCGATTGTAAAAGCTACGGCAGCGGGCATTGTGGCACAGGTTGAAAACGACCCGCAACTCGGTCTCGTTGTGATAATAGACCACCTGAACGGATTTTGTTCGAAATTCGGACACCTAAGCAATTCTGTCGTTGTATCGGGTGATTGGGTCGAACGGAACGACCGAATCGGAATCGTAGGGGAAAGCGGTCACGCACGCGGCCCCCATGTGCATTACGAACTTAGCCGCGATGGCGAGCTCGTGAACCCTATGGCTACGCGCACCAACATTAGTAGTAAGGAAGGTTGATAATATGGCGAAAACGAATGGAAGTCCAGTCGATAAGGGCCTGAACACTATTGTCGGCCCGGGTTGCGAAATCCGGGGGGATATCGACCTCGATGGCGGATTGCGAATCGATGGTAAAGTAATGGGGAAAATCATCGCTACAGGACCTCTTACGGTCGGTGGCGAAGGCAAAATCGAAGCGCCAACTGTGGATGTCAGAAGCGCCACTATCGGCGGTTCTGTAGAAGGCGACATTACAGCGCCCGATAAAGTCCATCTGGAACCATCGGCAATAATTAAGGGCAACATTATAACAAATGTCCTCGTTATCGAGGAAGGCGCCCGTTTCGTGGGCAACTCGAACATGCCGGATGGTAAATGATTTCTCAACCGTTCATTGTTAACAAGTGGGCAATGTCTAACTTATTGATATACATGGCGTTAGAAAATTATATCCAAATTAAGAAAGTAGTTATCAACATTCCATCGTCCGAAGGGATAACGGCTTAGGCCAATAGTAGATTTTACTCCACATAACCGGGGATAAAAAATGGAAAAAACTCTCGAAAAAGTGAAAACTTCAGAGGAAGACGCCCAAACAAGAATTAACGAAGCCCGTAAACATGAATTCTCTAAAATCGTTGCGGCGGAGGAAAAAGCGGAGCAGGACAAAATCGCGATAGATTTGCGCGCCAGAAAAACCGTCGAAGAAGCTATACAGGCTGCAGAAAAAAAGGCTATGGCAGAAGTCGATAAAATTCGAGGCGAGCAAAAAGAGAAAAATAAACAGCTTATCAATTCCGTTTCCAGTCGTCGGGACGACGCTATAGGCACAATTACGGAGGCATTCGGATCATGGCAATAGTGCCTATGAAAAAAGTCGGAATTCTCGCCCACAATACAAATTTCGATTCGGTAACCTCCACGCTTGGCGAACTCGGGATTGTCCAGATTACTATCCCTCCGGGAATAACCGCTGATTCCGGCAAGGAGTTAGAAGAGATTACGACGCGTATCCACCGCGTTGCGGATTTCCTCGAAAGCTTTTCGGAAAAAACTCCTCCCCGGTTAAAGCTCCCGCATTGCGAACTTAGCCGCATAGCGTCGGAATTCGACATCCAAACCGTTCTCGGAGATATCGAGGAAAACCGTCGTGAACTCGAAGAACTGAAATCCCGCAAAATCAATCTCGGGCAGGCAATCGACGCCCTCTCTCCCTATTCGTCTGTTCCATTCGCTCTCGGCAAGCTTGTGGATACACCAAATGTCGGAATTCGTCTTGGATTCCAGCCAAAAGAACGTGTTCTGAGTTGCTTTTCGCCCGACTCCGGGATAGCGGATTTAATAGACAAACGAACCGTAAGTAAAGACCTCGAAGGCGAATATTCTCTTATTATGTTTCACAAATCCGTCGAAGAAGAGGTCGAAAAAGCGCTTGCTGAGTGTAATTTCGTACAATTCCATATTGGCGATTCCAAAGAAACTCCAATTATCGAAATTTCCCGTATGAGTGAAGAGTTGTCTGAAGTTGTTACTTCGATTTCGACCATCGAAAAAACTATACGAGATACCGCAAAGTCACAACTACCTTTATTAAAGGCCCTTGAAGGCTACTTCAGGGCTGACCTCGCAGAGAAAAGGCTGATCGACCTAAGCGAATCCACTGAACAGACACTCTATTTGACCGGCTGGATCAAAGGGAGGGATGTCGACGGCCTTCAGCAATCTCTCGCCCGGGAATCCGATGCTATCCTTGTCGAAACAATCAATCCCGATGAGCGTGAAGCTCCGCCCGTCGCACTGAAAAATCCGCCCGTCGTCGAGGCTTTCGAGGTTATAACCGATCTTTATGGCCGTCCGCGCGCGGGGATGGTCGATCCGACCCCGTTTATCGCGCCGTTTTTCCCGATTTTCTTCGGTCTTTGCCTCACAGACGCAGGTTACGGTTTGCTACTGACGCTACTTGGTGGCGGATTCTTGCTGTTCGGCAAGCTCGGTTCCGGCGCGAAAAAGTTCATGCGTTTTATCCTATATTCGGGTATCGCGACAGTGATTATCGGCGCGCTAGCTGGCGGATGGTTCGGTGCGGATTTGGTATCTATGAATAATCCAATCGCGCACACGCTATTATCGATAAAACTGTTCGATCCTCTCGCCGACGCGATCCAATTTTTCGCTGCGAGCGTGTTTCTCGGAGTGCTTCAGGTCTCGGTGGGTTATGTTCTAAGCGGCTATGTCGGCGCGAAAGAATCGCAGAACGGAATATTGAAACTTCGGGCAATACTACTGGCCTTGTCGTGGATAGCGGTTACGATCGGCGCGGGGACTTTCGTTGCGAATTATTTGATTCCGGAGACGATGGCCCCGGTAATGCCGATCGGCCTCAGCCTGCTAAAATTCGGCGCGTTGGGAATTGTCGGATTCTCGATTGTCTTGGGAATTGCAGGCAAACGCGGTATCGGCGGATCTATTAGCGACGGCCTGGCGTTCGATGGTCTTTACGGCATAGTCAGTCTCTTCGGCGATTTGCTTTCCTACGCACGAATCCTCGCGCTGGGCCTTTCGACGGGGGTTATAGCGGGCGTGATTAATATCATCGCAAAACAGCTCGCGGAGATGATCCCCGGCGTGGGGATAATCGTTGCTGCATTGCTGGTAATAGTCGGACACGTTGCATATACGGGCCTATCGGCGTTGGGAGCGTTTGTTCACCCGGCGAGGCTGCATTTCGTCGAGTATTTCACAAAATTCTACGAGGCCGGCGGCGAGCCGTTCGAGCCCTACCGTCGTGAAGTCGAAGGTGTGGACATAGTGGAATGAGCCTTTAATAGAACATTTAAATACTGAAATCAAAAGACTAACAAATAAATAAATTCTCCAAGGAGGAAGGATGTTGAAGAAAAATAGCTTAGCACTGGCCATTTTAACGATTTGCACCGTCGCAACTGCATTCGCACAAGTTCCTGCGGCAACTGCCGCGCAATACGGTTGGTTTACCTGGGATGCCGGAACATTGGCCCTTATCGGCGTCGCAATCGCGGTCGTTATCGCGGGTTTCGGCTCCGCAATCGGTATCGGGATCGCAGCGAATATGTCTATCGGCGCGATGCACGAGCACCCCGACCTATTCCCGCAATTCCTGCTGCTATCCGCGCTGCCCGGGACGCAGGGAATCTACGGCTTCGTCGCGGGTTTCCTTATCATTCTGTGGTCGGGTCTTCTGAACGATCCCGGGCACCTCGCGTCGCTTAGTTCGATACAGGGCTGGCATTTTCTGTTCGCAGGATTGCCGGTCGGTCTCGCGGGCTTCGTCTCGGGTATTCATCAGGGCAAAGTCTGCGCATCCGGTGTCGGATTGGTTGTTAAGGACAAAGCCAACGTCGCTAAAGCCATGACTCTCGCCGCGTTCGTCGAGTTTTACGCGATTCTCGGCCTGCTGGCAAGCGTCCTCGTGCTCCTGTCGATTAAATAGGGCCGTCATGAGTATCGAGGGAATTATAAAAAAAATCGAAGCGGTAACGGAAGAACGAATCGCCGAAATTGTAAAAGAGGTTAACTCCAACATCGCGGAGATCCAGTCGACCGTGATCGACTATGAGACCAAGGTGGGGAAAAAGGCCGATCTGCTCGCGAAGACCGAATCGGAGCGAGTTTACCGGCAAACTATCAATCGGGCCGAAGCCGAGATGCGAAAAGAAACTCTCGCAGAAAAACAAGAACTCGTCCGCGAGGTTTTCGAGAAAAGCTATCGAAAAATACTCGCTCTTCCGCCGGAGGAGCTTAGAAAAAGCTATGTCGGGATGCTTGTTAATTTCGGTGAAAACGAGGGCGAGATTATCGTTGGAAAAGACGATACGGCGGTATTCGACTCGAATTTCGACAACATGGTCCGTGAAAGTATGCCGGAATCGAAGTTCACGAAGAAATCGGCGACCGATTTCGATCATGGCTTCATGCTGATTTCCGGCAAAATCCAGTTCGACGCTCGCGCGCAGTCTGTTTTTGCCCAGATCGAGGAAGAACTTATCGACGATGTCTCGAAAATCCTCTTCGCACCACAAAGCGAGGGTTAAAAATGAGCCTGAACGCGCCGATAATCGTAGATGGCGATACAAAATACACCTTCGCAACCGGAGTCGTCCGCGGAATGTGGTATAAGCGCCCCGGCAAAGCGGAATTCTATCGGTTGATAGATGTCGATTCTGCGGAGGTCGGTAAGCTCCTCGAAGAATATGGCTATTTCGACGCCGATGTGGACGCCGAAAAAGCCATAACCGATGAATGGACGAAGACCATAAGTCTTGTGGAATCGCTATCCCACGACCCGGAAATTACACGACTTCTGCGGTTATTCACGGATTTCACTAATGCAGCCGCAGCGGTAAAAGCAAACATATTCGAATACGATTACGCCCCATTGCATATACCGGGCGGATTCGCTTCCACAGAAGATTTAATAGCGGTCGCATCGGGAAATGAAAAACATTGCACCGTCCCCGCAGAGGTTGCCGAATCGATTCATGTTGCAATAGATGCGTATTCCGTTGCAAAGCTACCCATCATAATCGACCTCGCCGCAGATCATTTTTTCGGTAAATTTTACACTTCACAGATGATTGGTAGCGGTCGTGAATTCCTCGCGGAATACGTCCGGCGATGGGCAGATATGAAAAATATCTCCGCGTATCTCAGGATGCGTGTTGCAGGATTGCCCAATGAACACTTCGAGCAGTTTTTTATCGAGAACGGACATATCCCGCATTCGCAATTCCAGGCGTTCGAACTCCAGGAACTCGATGGGATCCCCGCAAGATTGGTTTTTTCATATTACGGCAAACCTCTCGCCGATGTTGTCTCGAAACTCGTGCACGAAGACGATTTCGGGCCGCTTTCGAAATATTCCTACGAACTACTCGAAACCTTCCTCCGCCAGAATATTTATATCAGTTATGGGTTGGAGGTTTTGCTTGCGTATGCTTTCCTCGTTTGGCGGGAGATTCGCGCGGTGGGTTCGATACTCCGAATGAAAAACGCGAATATCGACCGCGACCGGATAACCGAAAGGATTATGTATGACGACCTATAAAACGGCTGTTGTGGGCGATATAGCCACATGCTTGCCGTTTCGAGCGATGGGCGTAAAAGCGATTATTGCCGGGGAAACCGACGACCTTCCAAAAGTGGTCACGGAGCTAATTCAAAGCGGCGAGTTCGGGGCGATTTTCGTTACTGAAGCGCTAGCCGACGAGTTAGCCGAGATTATCGACGATGCGCGCTACAATACGCTGCCTTCGATAATCCTAATCCCTACAGTCACGGGGAGTATGGGCAAGGGGCGCAACGCAGTCCGCGAGACGATGAAACGTGCCGCCGGCCGAGATATTATGGGAGAGGAATGATTCGATGAATAGAGCACAAGATTGGCTGTTACAAGCGCAATACGATTTGGAGGCAGCTTCTTCCGCCCGTCGGTCGGGATTCCATGAATGGGCATGTTTTATGGCGCAACAGGCTACGGAAAAAGCTGTAAAAGCTTTGGCGCAAAACCTAAGCGCTACGCTTTGGGGACATAGTATTAGAGAAATGTTGAAAGCTCTAAAGGAGAATTGCGGAGTGTCCGTTTCCGAAGAGATGATAGACGGTGCGCGGAAACTCGATAGGTATTACATCATCGCTCGTTATCCGAACGGTTTTGATACCGGAGTTCCTCATGATTATTTCGGCGATAAGGATTCAGAAGATGCAATCGGTTCTGCAAAAATACTCATTCAATGGTGTAACTCTCTGGAAACTCGATAGCGAAGCGGCTATCGACGCTCTCCGCAGTTGCGCAATGAGTTTAATAGGCGCAAGAGACGATGTCGCGAAAGTTATTCTCTTCGGTTCCCTTGCTAAGGGCAATGCTGTCCCGGGAAGCGATGCGGACGTTTTGATATTGCTCGAACAATCGAGCGAACCGAACTGGTTCGGTAGAATCGAGGAGTTCGAGGATTACTTTGAAGGAATTGGAATAGCTATCGAACTATTCCCATATACACGGGAAGAAATCGAGAGAATAAACCTTGCGCAAACAGCGATGAAAGAAGGGATAATACTATCATCGAAATAACTATGACCCAACTTCTCAAAGACATTCGCAAAGCCCTCGAATCGCGCGTTGATACAAAGTATAAAATCGGTGCAGCGCGATATTCAAAAGAACCGGTAAAGATGCTCGGTGTGCGCGCGGCGGACGTTCGTGCACTCGCGAAGGACTATTATCCGCAGGTGAAAGGTCTGCCGAAGGGCGAGTTTTTCGAGACCTGCGAGAGTCTTATAAAGCAAGGCCACTTCGAGGAAATCGCGATTGCCTTCGATTGGACATGGCGACGCCGCAAGCAACTAGACATAACCGATTTCGACCGCCTCGAAACTTGGATTGAACGATTCGTCTCGAATTGGGGCAGCTGTGACGACCTATGCTGTCACGCAATCGGCTATATGCTCGAACAATATCCTGAACTTATCGATAGACCTTTGCGCTGGGCGAAATCGCCGAATCGATGGTTCCGGCGGGCGGCAGCGGTCTCGCTTATCTATCCGGCGCGCCGCGAGGTGCTTGTCGATGAAGCATTTCAGGTTGCCGACATCCTAATTTCGGACGAGGACGACCTTGTCCGCAAGGGCTATGGCTGGCTCCTGAAAGAGATCAGCCGAAAAAACCCGCGGCGAGTCTTCGATTATGTTGTTTTAAATGTATCGCGAATGCCTCGTGTGGCCTTTCGCTATGCTATCGAAAAACTACCGAAGGAAATGCGAAAAAAAGCGATGGAGGCATAGTCTGTTGATGAGTTTTGTGAATGGCACAATACGATCGAGGTAAAAAAGGGGCCCTAAGGCCCCCGATAGCTTTGCTATCCACCTCCAGTTAACTGGATTAAATACAATATTATTTTGAAAGAAGATTTGTCAAGTCCAAAAAGGAGAATCTTATGTCAGAAGAGAAAATAGGCAGAATTGTCAAAGTATCAGGGCCGCTTGTCGTAGCGGAAAATATGACCGGATCGAAAATGTTCGACGTCGTTCACGTCTCAGAAAGCCGCCTTGTAGGCGAAATTATCGAGCTTGTGGGCGACACGGCCTCGATTCAGGTCTACGAGGAAACCGGCGGGCTTGGGCCGGGCGAACCGGTGTTTCTATCCGGTGCGCCGCTTTCGGTGAAACTCGGGCCGGGATTGCTAACCTCGATTTACGACGGTATCCAGCGCCCGCTCGACGTAATCGCTAAAAAGGCCGGAGATTTTATCACCCGTGGTGTCACAGCCGAACCATTGCCACTCGAAAAGAAATGGGATTTCGTCCCGAAGGTCGAGGTCGGACAAAAAGTCTGTGGCGGCGATATTTTCGGCACCGTGCAAGAAACCACGATTATCGAGCATAGGTTGCCTGTGCCCCCCGGAATCTCAGGCGAGGTCGTCAAAATCGAGTCCGGCGAACATGTTATCGAGGACGTCGTTTGCATCGTGAAGGGCGACGACGGCAAGGAACACGCACTGAAAATGTATCAAACGTGGCCTGTGCGAATCTCCCGTCCGTTTAAAAAGAAATTCCTCCCCGATACCCCACTCATTTCCGGTCAGAGGGTAATCGACACCTTTTTCCCGGTTGGCAAAGGCGGGACAGCATGTGTCCCCGGGCCTTTCGGCAGCGGAAAAACCGTCGTCCAGCACCAGCTTGCAAAGTGGGCCGATGCCGAGGTTATCGTCTATGTAGGTTGTGGCGAGCGCGGCAACGAAATGACCGATGTGCTTATGGAGTTCCCGGAACTCAAAGACCCGAAAACCGGCGAACCGCTGATGAAACGCACCGTGCTGATCGCGAACACCTCCAATATGCCTGTCGCGGCGCGCGAGGCTTCGGTCTACACCGGAATCACGATTGCCGAATATTTCCGCGATATGGGCTATTCCGTCGCGCTAATGGCGGACTCGACCAGCCGCTGGGCCGAGGCCATGCGCGAAATCTCCGGCCGTCTCGAGGAAATGCCCGGCGAGGAAGGCTATCCGGCATATCTCGGACGCCGAATCGCGGAGTTTTACGAGCGCTCCGGATGGGTCGAGAATATCGGCACGAAATCGACGACCGGCACGCTTTCGGTTATCGGTGCGGTTTCGCCCCCCGGCGGCGACCTCGCCGATCCGGTTGTGCAATCGACACTTCGAGTTGTTCGCGTGTTCTGGAGTCTCGAAGCCGAACTCGCGTACAGCCGTCACTATCCGGCGATTTCGTGGCTTAATAGCTATTCGCTTTATGGCAAGGCTTTCGATGGTTACCTAAGCGAGAATTTCTCGCCCGAATTTCCCACAAATATAGCAAAATCGATGGCTATTCTTCAACATGAAGCAGACCTATCCGAAATCGTGAAGCTTGTAGGCGCGGAGGCGCTCGACGCAGCCGACCGATTGACTCTCGAAGCCGCCCGCAGCATCCGCGAGGACTACCTTCAGCAGAACGCGTTCGTCGATGAGGACACCTATTGCTCGCCGAACAAGCAGGACCTCATGATGAAAGCGATTCTGGCCTTCGAGCACGAGGCCCGCAAAGCGCTGACCCGCAGCGCGCCGTTCGACAAAATCGACGGCCACGATATCCGCGAGGAAATCGCACGTATGAAATACATCGCGGAGGAGGACGTCGAGACGAAGATAAACGCGATAATCGAGCGCCTGCCGGAGCTAATGGCGGAGCTTGTCCCGGAGGGATAGAGCCGGTTTATTCGGCGAAAGGAATAACCTATGGCAAACGACATAATCTTACTCGATGGCGTTAAATACGCGCGATACACGCCGAAAAGCGAGGCGGATTTCCGCAAACTCTTAGTCGATAATATCGAAGAGCTTTTTGGAAACGAAGCGATATATATCGATATCGAAAGAAATCTGGAAAATGAACTCGGTAAAGCGCGACGCCCGGATGGATTTGTATTCGATTTAAGAGACAATTCATTTTATGTCGTCGAGTTTGAATTATCGGGTCATAGCACCTATGGTCACATCGACCCGCAAATTAACGGATTCCTCCAAGCCGTGGATAATTGGAATACACGCCAAAAAATTGCGGGAATCCTCAAGAAGTATATGGAGGAAGACGTTATTCGCCTCAAAGCCGTCAGAGACCACATAGGTGAAACGGCGGAATTATATCAATATTTTCTTGAGAAAGTCCTCACACCTATGCACGACTCAGGTCAACCGAACACCTTTATCATTATCGATGATTGTTGCGAGGAATTAGAGATAGCGATGCGCCACAGGACACCGAAACCGAAGATTATCGAGGTCGCCATCTACGCCCGCGAAGGCGCCGAAGCGGTTAAAGCGCTGCGTTTCGAGCCGCAATACGAAACGCCGAAACTCTCTACCCCTCCCAAAGCCCAGGAAGTTAAACCAACCAGTTTACACACCGAAAAGCCGACAGGAGAAATAGAATTCCCAGTTCCTGTTTTCGCGGATTATAAGGGACGACATTTCGATGGTAAGCTTTTCGCCGATGGTTCAATCGAGTTTAATGGAAAAAAATACAAGTCTCCAAGTGGCGCTGGAAAAGCAGCAAAAGGCGGTAAAGAAACAAATGGTTGGGCATTCTGGAAAATATCGTCTTCAAGTGAAACAATCGATAAGCTATTCTATATCATCAAGGGGATAAGCAAAAAGTATCATACTCATTCGGATACGCTTGATACAATTATCGTTCCTGCTCATGAAGATGGATTTCAGGAAACCTTTATCGGTGAAAATTGCTGGTATAAGATACGTCTTAACAAGAAAAGAATCCCGGATCTCAAATATATCGCTGTTTATAGGAAAACTCCTGTTTCTTCAATAACCCATTTCGCCGAAATAGACAGGATTAAAGAATATGAGAATACCGGAAAATTCATCGTCTATTTCAAAGGAAAAGCTAAGGAAATCGAACCAGTGAAACGTCTTGAAGGCGGATTCGCGCCACAAGGCCCTGTATTTACTACTCGAGAAAAATTATTTAAAGCAAAATCGACCGATGAGGTTCTTTGAAATCGAGTTTGGAGTCTTTGAAATTGAGGAAAATGTCTTATAAATATTTACAGGAGTCTTGAAAACGAAAGAAGAAGTCTTGAAAAAGTTCACAGGGGTCTTGAAAACAGAAGAAGAAGTCTTGAAAACGCAAAAAAAGTCGTGGAAAAGCCTGGGCGATAACAACTTACGGAAAATAGCCTATTTTTGAACGAATTTATCGCAAAATGCGAAACTGAAAAAAAGAAAATTAACAATACCCGGAGGTTCTCATGTTGAAAGAATATCGAACAATTACCGATGTCGCGGGGCCGCTGCTCGTGGTCGAGAATGTCGAGGGCGCGACATACGAAGAGCTCGTCGAAATCACCCTCTCCGACGGCTCCAAACGCCGCGGCAAGGTCCTCGAGGTCAACCGCGACAAGGCCGTAGTCCAGCTTTTCGAGGGCACCGCGGGTGTCGATGTCTTCGGCTCGCGCGTCAGATTCCTCGGAAGGGGCATCGAGCTTGGCGTGTCCGGCGATATGCTCGGCCGAATTTTCGACGGCCTCGGTAGGCCTATCGACGACGGCCCGGAGATTCTCCCCGAAAAGCGCCTCGACATAAACGGCGCGCCTATTAATCCGTTTGCTCGAGAATTCCCGAATGAGTTTATCCAAACCGGCGTCTCCGCAATCGACGGCCTGAATACGCTCGTCCGCGGCCAAAAGCTGCCGATATTCTCCGGCGCGGGATTGCCGCACAATATGCTCGCCGCGCAAATCGCGCGTCAGGCGAAGGTGCGAAGCTCCGGCGAATCGTTCGCGGTGGTTTTCGGCGCGATGGGTATCACGTTCGAGGAGGCAGAATTCTTCCGCAGCGAGTTCGAGAAAACCGGCGCACTCGAACGCGCAGTGCTCTATCTCAACCTCGCGAACGATCCCGCAATCGAGCGCATCTCCACTCCGCGCATCGCGCTCACGACCGCGGAATACCTCGCTTTCGAGAAGGATATGCACATCCTCGTGATCCTCACCGACATAACCAACTACTGCGAGGCCCTCCGTGAAGTCGCCGCCGCACGCAAGGAAATACCCGGGCGTCGCGGTTTCCCCGGCTATCTCTACACCGACCTCGCTATGCTCTACGAGCGCGCTGGCAGAATCAAGGGCCGCACCGGCTCGATCACGTTCATCCCCGTGCTAACCATGCCCGAGAACGACAAGACCCACCCGATCCCCGACCTCACCGGCTACATCACCGAGGGCCAGATTTACCTCTCGCATCCGCTCCACAAGCAGGGAATCTCGCCGCCAATCGACGTTATGCCGAGTTTATCGCGACTCCGCCAGAAGGGCGTCGGCGAGGGCAAAACCCGCGCCGACCACGACGACCTTTTCAACCAAACCTACGCCGCATACGCCCGCGGCAAAGAGGCGCAAGAACTCGCTGTAATCCTCGGCGAGGCCGCGTTGTCAGAGATGGATAAGCTTTATCTCGAGTTCGCGAACGATTTCGAGCGCGAATATGTCGGGCAAGGTTACTACACGAACCGCGACATCGACGACACGCTCGACCTGTCTTGGCGCTTATTAGCGCGTTTCCCCCGCCGCGAGCTTAAGCGAATTAAGGAGAAATTCCTCGAAGAAAAGCTCGACAAATTCGTCGCGGAAATAAAGGAAAAATAGGGCTTGAAAATACATCTATGCGTGTATAAACTTAAGTCGAAAAGGATTTGAGAGGGAACTTCGCGCTAAGGGATATCCCCGAAACTTCGAGGTTCCTTCCAAATTAGCTAAGGCGGAGAAAATGTTGTCCCCCATAGCAGACGAGTTCGACCGCAAAATCCGTGCAATCAACGAACTCGAAAACACCCTAATACCGGACCTGCAAAACGATGGAACACGTCGCCCAGAAAATCGAGGTATTCGAAATACGGTAACCTTGTTCGGTTAATGAAGGTCGATGAAATGAAAGACGAGAAAGGCGGAAAATCCCTTTATCATGGATAGGAAGTCGTTTTATTCCAAGCTCATCCCGTTAACAATAATATTAGGGATTTCCTTCGGGATAAGTCGCGTCGGTTTTCCGGGATTATCCGAAGCGGGGCATCGCGTATTAGGGATTTTCGTGTTTGCCGCGTTAGCCTGGACAACCGAGGTTATCCCACTTGCGGCAACGGGAGCCGCGATAGTTTTTTTAGAGTCATTATTCCTCTCGGAACCCCTTGGCATCGAGAAAGGTTATAAGCTGTGGATGAGCAGTTTCGCGTCGAGTACTATCGTCCTTTTCGCCGGTGGATATTTTCTCGCCGTAGCAATGAAACGATATTCACTCGATGTGAGAATAGCCAGGGCGATAATGATGAAGGCCGGACAGAAACCGGGGGGGATTCTTTTCGGGATTATGGCTACCTGCGCTTTCCTTTCGATGTGGATGAGCAACACGGCGACTACCGCTCTGATGATGGCTGTGGTTTTACCTATTGCTAATCGATTCGATAAGAACGAAAAGTTTGTAACTGCATTATTATTAGGCATCCCTTTTGCCGCAAATATAGGCGGCATCGCGACGCCGATCGGCACACCTCCAAACGCTATCGCAATATCGAATTTGGCGGCTGCTGGAATCCGGATAACCTTCACGGAATGGATGATAATGGCGTTGCCCATTGCGCTCGCGTTGCTATTTATTGTCTGGAGATTGCTTCTTGCCGCATTCCCTCCGGGCAAAAATAACTACTCCGTCGAGATACCAGACCTTGGAGAAACGGCATTTCGCGGGAAAGTTGTATTCGGCGTTTTTATAATAACAGCTTTACTTTGGCTTACGGAATCTCTACATGGAATTAATTCCGCCGTTATTGCGATGATCCCTCCAATATTCTTAGTCGGTAGTGGGATTATCGACAGGGAGGATATCCAGGCGGTTGGATGGGACATATTGATACTCGTCGGCGGAGGGATCGCGCTTGGAACTGCGATGCAGAGAAGCGGATTTTCGGAGTGGCTTCTGGCCTTGTTACCTTTATCGAAATCGCACTCTCTCGTTGTGATGCTCGTTTTCGGCTTCATAACTTTAATTGGTAGTAATTTCATGAGTAATTCCGCTACGGCTAATATTATGATCCCTTTAGTCCTCGGGCTTTCCGGAGAGGCAGATAACACGCTCGTTGCCGTAGCTGTTGCTTTCTGCGCGAGTTGCGCGATGGCGCTGCCGGTTTCGACACCACCTAACGCTATCGCATACGGAAGCGGATTAATCAAACTTCGGGATATGGCGAAAATAGGCGCGATAATTGGCTTAATTAGCTTGATTTTCGTAACGATAGCCATTTACTTCATAGGAAACCTGATTCCGGGTGTCTATTAACACAGGAGGGACTATGGAGGAAGCTCGAATCGAACATTGCCCGAGATGTGGTTCTAAATGCATGGAAAACCACTTCTATTTTGAAACCGGAGAACCTGTTAAGATCTACGTTCGATGCACCGATTGTGGGAGCTTTGTCGCCAGGTATACCTTATCCCGCTATACTACACCCGCACCATATTGCAGCCTACTCGATAATATTCGCGGTCCTTTTTGCAGTGGCCGGAAGGTTTCGAGGATGATCGAGGAATACACATCGGGTATCCAGGAGAAATTCGATATAGTTGTCCGAAAAACCCGGGAACATGAATCATTGCAATTAATACCAGATATTATCGAAAATATAGGGGGCGAAAAGCCCGACGTAGGAGAGGACTATAATAAGAATGAATGACTTCTCCTGCAGACCTGAAAGGCGCGTGCGGGTTCAAAAGTCTGCACGAAACGGGTCGTGTATCTGAAATAGCGTTAGAATCAACCATTCGGCTAAATACTCTCGCCGTTTTGCGCCGAAAAACAAAGTTAAATCCATCTAAAATAGATTCAGATTTAGCTATATTAGATTCAGATAATACAATAATAAATTCCAATCTAACTTAAATAGACTCAGATTTATCAAATATAGATTCCAATATATCTGATTAATAATCAGAAATAATCAATATAGAATTATAATTATAGAAATCTTAATTTGACCTATCTCAAATAAGCTACGACTTTTCTCAAATAAAACACGATACATAGTAAAGAGGCTCCGAATTATCAATAATAGAATTAGGAATAATAAATATACGCTCCGAACTTATCAAAATAAACCCTGAAATCCACTAAGCATAATCCAATACGCTTAAATCAAGAAAATAACACTTGACTTAAGACCCGGAATTGCCTTTAATATAAATAGATATTCATATAACAAGCGTAACCCGGAATCGCACGGGAATACCACGCAAAGGAGCTTATCACGGCAATCGGAATCAAATACAAATCCGTCGCGGATTGGATAGAAATTGGAAGACGCATTCTCTCCGCCGACGACGAGGCAATCGCCGAAGGGCAACCGTGGAAACTGGTCGATGCGATGCGCGCACGGATCGACGTTAAACACGAGGCTTTCCAAAAGGCGTCGACCACGGCAAATATCTCCGGAACCGCTTTCGATAATCGCGTGAAAGAGAAACGCCAACTCGTTAAAAATGGCCGCGAGGCGACCACGAAGCTCGCGGTTTATATCGAAAACGCCTTTCTGGACAACGCGGCAAAGATAAACCACCGACTGCTTCTCGACCTGAAATACCCCACCGACGACCAGGAACTCGGTGGCTATCTGAGAAACGTTTGCAGCACGATAGACAACCATGACAACGCGACCTATCCGCTTCCGGCGGCTTTCACAGACCCGATATACACCGTTCGTGCCGAATTTGACCGCGCGCTTCGCGATGTGACCGATTTCTTCGAGGACCGCCGCACCGCGATTCAGACGCGCAACAAAGCGATGGCCGAATTCAAAGCGCTGCTAAAACCTATACGGATGTGGCTATGGCAAATGCTCCCGCAGGGCCGCCGCGACACGCGCCTTATCGGCTACGGCTTCACCCCCTACGGCACACGCCACGAAAAGGTGGAGGAATGAAGCGAGGGAGATTTTTTCATGGAGGGGATGAAATGAGAATGACAATTATCATCGTGGCGTGCATTCTCGCGCTGGCGGGCGTTTGCAGCGCCCTAGACTCCCTGAACGTCCGCTGTGTTGGCCGCGCCCTGGGCGGGCCGTGCTACGCGACCTTTTACGACACCACCAGCGGTTACTGCTATATTGGCCAAGGCGGAAGATTCTCGGTAATCGACGTCTCCGACCCGACAAACCCCACGGAAATAGGCCATTGCTACACGCCGGGAATCATTCAGGACATCTTCGTTTCCGATAATTTTGCGTATATAGCAAATGATGGCGAAGGTCTTCGAATATTAGATATATCAACGCCTTTTACGCCTGCAGAGATAGGTTTTTATAATACTGAAGGATATGCCCGTGGCGTTTTTGTTTCCGGTTCTTATGCTTATATAGCTGATAGTTCATGCGGTCTTCGGATAATTGATATCCTTACGCCGTCTTCACCAACTGAGATCGGTTTTTACGATACCCCGGGGAATGCCCATGATGTGTATGTTTTCGATTCGTTTGCCTACGTTGCGGATTATAATGAAGGCCTTCGGATAATTGATATTTCTGATCCTGCATCTCCGTCAGAAGTTGGATTCTACAATACAGAGGACAAAGCTTGGGGGGTTTATGTCTACGGTTACTATGCTTATGTTGCAGATGATCATGGAGGTCTTCGTATTATAGATATTTCCGATCCGACCGCCCCGGATGAGATAGGTTTCTACAATACAGGAATGTCTACGTTTGGCGTCTATGTCTCCGGCTCTTATGCCTATGTCGCGGATTGGAGTAGCGGTCTCCATATAATCGATGTTTCGACACCTTCCTTACCTTCCGAGGTAGGTTTCTACGATATATGCATATATAGCGTCTATGTCTTCGGCGGCTATGCCTATGTTGCAGAAGGTTTAAGTCTTCGTATAATCGATATTTCGACGCCAACGGCACCCTCGGAGGTGGGTTTCTACGACACGGGGGATGACGCCAGGGGCGTTTATGTCTCTGGCTCTTATGCCTATGTTTCATTATGTAATGGTCTTAGCATAATCGATATTTCGACACCGTCCTCCCCTTCCGAAGTGGGATATTGCGACAGGGGAAGTTACAATCACGACGTCTACGTATCCGGATTCTATGCCTATTTTGTGGATTTCCTTGGTTATCTTCACGTGATAGATGTATCCGATCCGACCGACCCATACGGGGTTGGCTACTTCGACACGGGAGATATAGCTTGGGATGTCTATGTCTTCGATTCCTATGCTTATGTAGCAAATGCTTGGGGAGGTCTTCGCGTGATAGATATTTCCGATCCGACCAACCCCGATGAAGCGGGTTTCTACAACACTGGAGACCAAGCCATAGGAGTATATATCTCAGGCTCTTTTGCCTATGTGGCGGATTATAATGATGGTCTTCGCGTGATTGATATATCCGACCCAACCGACCTCGATGAGGTTGGCTACTTCGACACGGGAGATAGAGCTCAAGATGTTTATGTCTCGGGTGATTACGCCTATGTAGCAGACTATGAAGACGGTCTTCGTATAATAGATGTTCTAACACCATGGTTTCCTTTCGAAGTGGGATATCTCGACTCGGAAGGATTAACCTGTAATGTATATATCTCCGGTTTTTATGCTTATGTGGCAGAAAGTCATAATGGTCTTAGTGTGATAGATATATCCGACCCGACCGACCCAAATGAAGTAGGTTTCTACAATACTGAACATACTTGGAACGTTTGTGTTTACAACAATTACGCCTATGTTACGGGTCGAACCGGTCTTTACATCCTCGACATCTCCTATTTCACCGGTATCGAGGAAAACCAGCCCTCCGCGAAACCGGCGGCATTCGCCATTTCCGCCTACCCGAATCCGTTCAATGGGGAATGTAGAATTATGATTGATGATTTAGGAATGGGGATAGACGCGATTGAGGTGTTCGATATAAATGGGCGAATGGTTGCAGAAATAATCCCCCCCAGCCCCCCTTTAACAAGGGGGGAGGAAGAGGGCAAGTCCCCCTTGTCAAGGGGGGATTTAGGGGGGTTAGTTTGGACGCCCGACGAATCCCTCGGCAGCGGCGTCTATCTCGTTTGCGCAAAAGTTAGTGATGGGAAAATGGCAACAAAGCGCATCGTGTTCATCAAATGATATATAGGGGCGCAGGATGCTCGGAAACTGCTGGTATCGCCCGGTTGGCGCGACTCGCGCGTGCGAAATCCTGTAAACTTTTTAAAATCGCACGTAGCGCGCGGCGTGCCAACCGCAATTCGCAATCATCGATCCATTAGGGTTTGACAAATCGATACCGGATAAATATATTTAACCAATCTGGATTGGCTGAAAAACCCGATAGGTGGGAGAACGATGAAATCGATTACTATCCAACTGATTATCCTCGCGTTGACTATTACAATCGCCATAGCGGCAGACAACCCCGAGCGCTGGGCGCCCGGTATGGTCATGATCGAGATCGCCGATAACGGCTCCGCGCCGGGTATCGGGCGGAACGGTTATGTCGTTACCGGCTGGCCGGAATTGGACGTCGCATGCCGCGAACTTCACATAACCGGTTGGCGGCAGATGATCCCGATCGCCCCGAATCCCGAATACCGCGACCGCTGGCGCTGGACCGAACGCTGGTTCGTCCTGACGTTCGACCCGGATGTCACCGACGTTCCTACTGCGGTGGAAAGGCTTTCCGGTGCGCAGGGTGTCGAATATGTCGAGCCGAATTATCGCGGCAAGATGATGGTAACGCCGAACGATCCATATTATAGCGGCCACCAGTGGTATGTTCGCCAAACGAACGCCAATCGCGTATGGGATTTCACAACCGGAGAGCCGGACATACTAATGTCTGCCGTCGATTCCGGCGTGGATTATCTTCACCCGGACTTATGCAACAGAATCTGGCAGAATTTAGGCGAGGATGTCGATGGCGACAGCGTTGTCCTGATCCCCGGAGTAGGTTTCGATCCGGACGATATCGACTCGATCGACAACGACGGTAACGGTTACGTGGACGATTTCATCGGCTGGGATTGGGTCGATGGCGCATGGGCCGACGCCTATCGCCATCCGGTATATCCGGACAGCATCCGCGAGGATGGATATCTTCCCGATAACGATCCCGCAGATTTCCAATACAACGGTCACGGGACTCACTGCACCGGCACGATGACCGCAGAAGGCAATAACCATATCGGTATCGCGGGTATGACATGGGATGCGGGAATTATGTGCCTTCGCGCGGGTTATTATTCGCGTCATTGTGAGGGTTATAACCAAAACGATGCGGTTGTGCAAGCGTTGCCGTATGGTATTAACAAGGGGTGTCGCGTATTCAATTTCAGTTATGGCGGGAATGACTCGAGCCATTTCGTCCATGCCATGATCGATACAGCGGTAAACGTATGGGGTGCGGTTATCACATCGGCATGTGGTAACGACGACAACGACTCGACTTTCTACCCGACTGCGTATCCGGAGGTTATAGCCGTAGCGGCGACGGATCAATACGACCATAAAACCTATTTTTCTAATTACCATCCCAGTGTCGATATTTCGGCGCCGGGGATAGATATCGGCGCGACTGTGCCTCGATATTATACGACACCGCCTTCGCCCTGTGACATGGGTTTTTCTCACGAATTCGCTGAGGGTTACGCCGATTTCCAGGGCACGAGCATGGCGGCTCCGGTAGTTGCAGGTGCGGCCGGTCTGCTTATCAGTTTCCATCCCGATAGTAGCAACGATTGGGTTCGTCGCAGGTTGCTCGAAAACACCGAGTATATCTACGATAGTAATCCGACTTACGAGCCGGGTTCTTTGCTTGGCACTGGACGTCTCGATGTCTATCGCGCACTCGGCGCCGGCATTTTTCCCGTTCTCGAACTCGACAGCTTCAGTTTTGTCGATGCCGGTGGCGACGGTAGACCCGACCCGGGCGAAAATACCGACATTAGCATTTACTTTACAAACACCGACGACCCAATATGGGCGCCTGCGGAAGATTGCACACTGTATCTATCCTGCGCCGATCCGCTTGTCCAGATTACCGACAGCACCGGTTTTGTGGGAGACATAGCGCTCGGAGCGTCCGCCACTAATTCTGACCCCGTCTCTTTCCAGATGGATCCCGACTCTGTTTACGGTCATAATGTCAAGTTCGTCGCATCCCTTCGCGGTGCCGATAATTACATCTTCGTCGAGGAATTCGAGTTAATGGTCGGGTATCCCCAAATCGTCGTGGCATCGCAGGATACCGACGCAACGGTTATCGGAAAAGTTGCCGAGGCGCTGGATATGGGGCAGTATGTTTACGATGTAGTGAGAATCCCGGTGGACGGTTTTACCGTCGATCGTATGCGTAAACACCGCGTTATAATCTATATGGGCGGAAAGGATGATTCTCACCCTCAGATGACCTCCGCGATTGAAACCGATCTCGAAACATGGCTAACGGAAACCGCCGACGGCAGACTTCTGGTTCTAAACGGTCAGAACCTGCCCGAGCAGTGTTCCGCAACCTGGCTCGCGGATAATTTTGGTGCGGTTCACGAAATCGATTCAATGGCAATAGCTTATGGTATGAACGTTACCGGTTACGACGACGACACTTTGTCCGACGGCTTTTACCATATGAATATTGTTTTCGGCGGCGGCGGAGCGGGTAACCGGGCTTTCGGAGCGTGCAGCGTAACCGGCACCGCGGAACCGTGTTTTTTCTATGATTATGCCGGCGCGACCGATTCCGTTTGCGCGGCGCGTTATCAAGATGCATCCGGTTGGAGATCCGTTTTAATGGAATTCGGTATCGAAGCGATGCCGGATAGTCTGCGCTACCTGTTTATCGAGAGGTTAATGGGGTGGAACGAGGTTCCGCACGGAATAGAAACCGGGGACGAACGGCGGGTGCCATCGTCTCTCGAACTTCTTCCGGCTTTCCCAAATCCATTCAACAGCTCGGTGACTATCGCTTTCAGGCTTCCGGGAACCTCCGATGTGACGGTCGAAGTTTTCGACCTTTCCGGCCGACTTGTCAGGGATTTCCGTTTACCGGAAGCACCCGAAGGCGCCAATTTCCTTCGCTGGGACGCAAAGACCGACTCCGGCGAACTCCTACCCACGGGAACTTACCTTTATCGCGTCGAGGCCAACGGATTATCGGCATCCGGCAAACTTGTTTTTATTAAATGATCCGTAGGGGAGGGTCTCAGACCCTCCCGTTTTATCAGAGCTAAACGAAACGTCATCGGAGCGGTAATAATCTCTTACGAGCGTCCGGTTGTCCTTTCCGAGCGACGAATAGTCCTTTCCGAGCGAAAACTTTTCTTTCCGACTGTCCGACAATCCTTTCCGAGCGAAAAACTTTTCTTTCCGAGCACCGGAACATTCTCTCCGACCGTCGAAAATGCCATCCGAGCGCCGCGAAGTCTCATCCGAGTCTCGGATACGATAATTTGTCGCTCAGATACGATAGTCTTTCGCTCGAATGCGATTTTTGTCGCTCGGATACAATAGGTTAACGCTCGAATGCGATTTTTGTCGCTCGAACACAATTTGTCGCCAATCGAATGCGATTATTTTCACTCCGATAGAGTCTCTCGTCCCTCGGAATAGGTTTTTTTACGCTCGAATATGGTTGTTCGACCCTCATCACTTTTTCGCCTTGCCTTTTCCATGATTTCAGGCTAAATTTCAAAATAATAAGGTCGAACGATATGCGACGAAAAGAACTCGAAAAACGACTTAATATCGCAATGATGGTGGTTGCCGCTCTCGCGGTTATCTCTCTCGTTGGCAAAAGCGGCTTCGGTCTCGGCAAGGGGGCCGTGAGCTTTTTCTATTACATGGATGCTGCGATAATCCTGCTGTTTATCGCAAACTCGGTAATTCGCCTGATAATCGCGCCGAACTGGTGGAAATATATAAAAGGACACCTTGTTCAGTACATCCTTATCCTACTGTTTCTCTCGCAAATCCTTATTGCCCGCCTGCTTCTGACCGAAATCGGATATATTTACATCCTGAACCAGCTCAATCTGGTGAATATCACAAAAATCTACATCGTGCTTATGCAGGCATATATCCTGATAGAGCTTTTTGTCGAGGTCGGTCGCTTGAACTCGCGTATGGCGAGTTTGCGACTGCCGCCCGCTGCACTTTTCGTCGCGAGTTTCGGCATTTTGATAATCGTCGGCACGCTGATGCTTTTACTTCCCGGCGCAACCGACGGCGGGAGCATGAAAATCGTCGATGCCCTTTTCACCGCGACTTCAGCGACCTGCGTAACCGGCCTAATCGTCGTTCCGACCGGCACGTTTTTCACCCGATTCGGGCACGTCGTTATAATGGTGCTAATCCAATTCGGTGGATTGGGTTTGATGACATTCGGCACCTTTTTCGCCCTTGTTTTCCGTCAGGAATTTGGCTTGCGCGAGAGGATGCTGCTGGGCGACGTTCTTAACGTCCAGGTTTTCGGCAAAATTAAAGGCCTACTGGCCGCTATTATCGGTATTACGATAGGTTTGGAATCTATCGGCGCGGTCCTGATGTATTTAAGCGCAGGGCCATACGCCGGGGATATGGAGTCGCGATTTTTCTGGTCGGTTTTCCATTCGATAAGCGCATTTTGTAACGCCGGTTTCTCGCTTTGGGATGACAATATTGCCCGGTTCACCTCGGACTGGCGAATGACGTTTATTTTTGCTGGTCTTATAATATTCGGCGGCCTTGGATTTATTGTCCTAAGCGACATCGGGAAATATCTTTTGAGTTCCATAAAGCACAAGCGGCGCAAGGTGCCCCATTTCACGCTACAAACGCGGGTTGTTGTTACGATGAGCGTCGTTTTGATTCTATCGGGCATGGTTTTACTCCTTATCGGCGATACGAGCGGCAGATTTCTCCAGCAAGGCTGGCCGACCGCGCTCCTGACATCGTTTTTCCAGTCGGTGACCGCCCGGACCGCAGGGTTTAATACGGTTAGCATCGGTTCGCTTGCCGCCGGGCCGCTTCTTGTGCTAATTATCCTCATGTTCATCGGCGCGTCGCCGGGTTCCACAGGCGGGGGCGTTAAAACAACGACGCTAGCGGTCGTTTTTGCTTCGATAAAGAATAAATTACTCGGTCGCTCAAAAGTGAATGTCTTCAGCAGGTCTTTACCGCAGGGCATAGTCGGAGTTTCCGCAATGATTATTGTCCTCGGTCTCGCGATTGTATCGATAGGCACTTTCCTTCTTTGCACGTTCGAGTTGGGGCGTCACCCTGAATGGTCTTTCCTCGACCTCCTGTTCGAGGTGGTCAGCGCCTTCGGAACGGTAGGCCTCTCGACCGGTTCGACTTTCGGGCTATCTGCAATAAGTAAACTTGTGATAATAGCGACGATGTTTCTCGGGCGCGTGGGGCCGCTAACGTTTCTCTTTGCCGTCTCTCGACACGTTCGCGTTAAGCGCATGGAGCATGTCGAAGAGTCTATAATGGTGGGTTAATATGAAAAAAGTCCTGATCGTGGGCGCGGGTAGATTCGGTTATACGGCGGCGAACCGCCTTTCGGAACTCGGCGCGGAGGTAATTGTGATAGAGCGGGATGAAAAACGCTCGAATTCACTCCGATCGCTTGTTTCTGAGACACTCATCCTCGACGCGATAGATCGTGAAGCGTTTCTCGCGGAAATTAAGGACAAGGGAATCGAGTCCGGCGTGGTTGCTATCGGCGACGATTTTTCCACGGCATTGCTAATTAGTCTATACCTTAAGCAGGGCGGAATACCATATGTTGTAGCGAGAGCTTCGTCGCAAAAACAGGGGATGATTTTTCGCAGAATCGGAGTCGATTTAGTGGTAACACCCGAAGATGAAGTCGGCCATCGCCTCGCGGAAAAGCTCATTTTACGAGAATCCGAGCAAATCGACCTTTCGCCGGATACTTCCGTGGTCAGAGTAGTTGCACCGGAGAAATTCATTGGAAAAAAAATCTCCGAATTAGGCCTTTCCGGCAAAGGTTTTTATCTCCTTTTAATCGCTCGCCGTTATATGGAACAAGGCTTTGTGAAGATGGTTTTTCCCGACGAGGGAGATTTCGAAATCGCGGGTGGCGATTTCTTCCTGTTTGCCGGCGATACTCGCCGAATCGCAGCATTCCTGGAGTCTGCGCGTGATTAAGGTTTCCGTTGGCAGATGCGTTGCATGCGGCGGTTGCGTGCCGATCTGTCCTATCGATGCACTCGAAATACGCCACAATGAACTTATCGTCTCCGACAGATGCACAGATTGCGGAATCTGTGCAATCGCTTGCCCGCATGGCGCACTCGGTTCCGAACCGCCCCCGGACCTTCCCGAAATACGCCGGGCGGATAAAAACTACGGCATTCTCGTTATCGGTGCCGGTCCCGGCGGTTCAACAGCCGCGTTGACTGCGGCTTCGGAGGGCGCAAAAGTCCTTCTATTAGAAAAAAAAGCGGTCGTAGGTGCGCCCCAGCTTTGTGCAGAGGGTGTTAGCAGATCCGGCCTCGAGGATATTTATCCCAATATCCGCCCAAATTGGGTGGCGGCACCGATAGAAGGCGCTGTCTTAGTGTCGCCATCCGGCGCAAGGACCGTGGTTAAGCACCCTAAAGCGGGATATGTTCTCGAACGGCGCGTTTTCGATAGAGACATTTTCCAGATAGCTGCGGCTGCCGGAGCACACACACTCGTAAATGCTCCCGCCGAGTCGCCTATTTGGGAGCGCGACCATATCGTCGGCGTGCAATACACGCATCTCGGCAGTAAAAGAAACGTTTACGCGAAAGTTATAATTGCCGCCGATGGCGTGGAATCCGGCGTTGCAAGGTGGTTATTTCACGAAAACCACATGACCGATAAAGAGATACACGTTGCCGCGCAGGTCGTTATGTCCGGCATAGACGTGGAATTAGGATTCCCTGAATTTCATATAGGAAGAAAAGTAGCTCCCGGCGGTTATGCGTGGGTTTTTCCGAAAGGCGACAAGTGGGCGAACGTCGGTCTCGGGATAAATCCATCAATTAAAGCCTCCCGGGGAACTACCGCATGGGATTTTCTAAGGAAATTCATCGATAGCCGTTTCGGCGATTTGGGCGAGATAATCGAAGTTGCGAGCGGCAATGTCCCCACTGCAAGACGCTTGCCCGGAATCGCATACCGCAATGTCCTATTCGTTGGAGATGCGGGAAGGCTCACCGATCCTATTTCGGGTGGCGGAATTGCAACAGCCCTTTTATCCGGACGGATAGCCGGGAAACTCGCAGCTGAAGCCATCCAAAAAGAAGACCCGGAGCGCGTTGAAAGCGCTCTGGGTTCGTATTCGCGTCTCTGGGATAAAGCTAAAGGGAAACAACTGGCGTTTTATTCGCGTGGCAAAGAAATTTTCTCTCGCCTCCCCGATCCCGAGTTGGAAGGGATTTGCCACTTCATAGACGAGCAGTTCGGCCACGGCAGCTTCGAATCGATCGATATTCCTGTAGCGATAAGGGCTATCTTAAAGCGGAAGAGCCTTGTCTGGAAAATGTTCAAGGCCCTTTTCCCTGAAAGCGACTAACCTTCTGCCGCAGCGATACGCTGCACCCTAAGAGCCATACGGGACTTGTGTCTCGCAGCCGTCCTTCGATGCATAACGCCTTTTTTAACGGCTTTATCGAGTATGCTATATGCATGTGGAAGCATCCCGCAGGCTTTTTCCACGTCCATTTCAGCTTCGAACGTCCGCATCATATCACGCGTATAGCCTTTAATGACCCTATTGCGAGCGCGTTTAGCTTTGTCCTGTCTAACTCTTTTTTCCGCAGATTTATTTACCTGAATGTTCGGCACAAACTACTCCTTGGTTTCTATATCTCGTCTTCGTCTGTTTCTTTTTTACTGCTCTTTGCCTTGATAGCCCTTTCGGCTATCTCAGATATTTTATCGATAGTCATCGGTATCGCCTTCGCGAATGAACCGATTCTGTCCGGTTTGATCGGCAACAGATTGACCTCGTCGCCCTGCACAACCAGAAATGCGACCGGTTCGACACTAAAGCCGCCACCGCCGCCGCCGGATGCCGCATCGCTCTTCTCGCCCTTAGCGTCGCTACCGCCCGCGCCAAAACCGACGCCGACCTTGCAGACCGGAATTACTGTCTTGTCGCCAAGTTCGATAGGATCGCCGAGTATAGTTTTCGCTTTCGCTACCGACTCGACGTTGCTAAGGATAACCTTTAAAATTTCTTCTACTAACATATTTCCTCCTGTTTCTTATCGTTAAGTTCTATTTTATATGCACGATAACCGTGTTTATTCGCTTCCTTTTTCGATTCGTTTGTAAGCGCGATAGGTTCCGATAAGCCGGATTTTCGGTAAACGCCACAACAAACGGAGTATCGGAGCGAAAATAAAGCGCCAGAGAGAATTTCGGAACTCTATCTCCCCGCGATATCGCCATGGCGCGTCCGGTCGAAAATCGTGCTCGAAATCGATATTCGAGCACGGATAGCAGCCCTTGAACGCCGACAACCAGCCATATAGAGCGCCGGTAAGTTCAGGAGCGCCGTTTCCGATAATTAGGTCGATATCGTAACGCGCATATTTGAAACTCGCCAGAATCTCGGTAACGAATTTTAACACGATTAAAAGAACACGGACGATGAGTTTCCGCCGATCCCACCAGAATCCGAACGGAACCTCCGATTTGCTTTTTTTGTCGGGCTCCTCTGCCTTGCGAACCTTCTTTGCTTTTTTCGGCTTTTTTTCGGTTTCGTCTTTTTCGGATTTCGGTTTTTGCCGAAACGCCTTACTCATGAAGCCGGTTTTTTTACCGTCCTTCTCCACGCGAAGCCAAAAACCGAGGAATCGAATGCGAAGAAAATACTCTTCATGTGAGACGATCCCGAAAACGCAAATTGGCGTAAATAGTAAAAGAACAACAACTGCAACCACAATCGCGAGAAAAGCAAGAAAAATATATAATACCGCGATCAACTCACCTCCCTCGCATTCGGCCTGCAAGATTAAGCAAACAATCCGATTTGTCAAGTAAAAACTGTATTTATAACGAGATTTGGCGATTAAATCGGGCTTACCGACCGGTTAGCCTAATACAATTATACCCCGATACCGAATTTCTTCAGGTGCCTGTAGAGGGTTCGAAGACTGATACCCAATTCGGTAGCGGTTTTTTTCTTATCGAATCCATTGCTGGCGAGAGCGCGAAGAATCCGCGATTTCGCAGCCTTCTCCGGTGTGGGAGAGTCCGCGTTATCGATCCTCTCTGCCAGATGATCGATTCGTTCTTCGAGAATTTTAAGTTCGCTTAAGATTATAGCGAGAGCGGTTTCTATCCGCCCACTATCGAGATTGCGGCTCCCGAATGCTTTGCCATCGATCATCACAGGTAAATTTCGATTTAATTTCTCATGCTCCTGAAAATACCCCTCTAAATCATCTGGAACAACCGGTCTTTCGCCTGCGAGCAAGACGGCGTTAACCACGAGGTTCTTAAGCTCTCGCACGTTGCCCGGCCAATGATAGTCCATCATCCGCGAAATTGCCGCATCCGAAATACCTCCGAATTCGCCGGAATGCGTTTCCCTAACTTCCGAAACGAATTTGTAAATAAGGACTGGGATATCGTTCCGGCGCTGCCTTAGCGGTGGGATATCGATTTTGATAACGGCCAGACGATAATAAAGGTCCTCCCTGAAAACACGTCTTGCCATAGCCTCCGCGAGATCGGAATTTGTTGCCCCTATTATTCGAACATCGACGTGAACGGAGCCGGTTCCACCAACCCGGATAAAATCACCTGTCTCGAGAACGCGTAGCAATTTGGCCTGAACGTTGGGCGGTATCTCCGCAATCTCGTCGAGAAAAATCGTGCCGCCGTCCGCTTGCTCGAAATATCCGCTATGCCGCGATACAGCTCCGGTGAACGAGCCTTTTTCGTGGCCGAAAAGTTCACTTTCGAAAGTGCCTTCCGGAATGGCCGCCGAATTTACGGGCAGAAAAACCTTGCGCGATCTCCCGCTGTGGCGGTGAATCGCGCGGGCCACAAGTTCCTTTCCCGTTCCAGATTCTCCGGTAATCAAAACCGCAAGATCGGTAGGTGCGATGCGAAAAATTAACTCGGTTATCGCTGTTAGCTCCGGGGATTTACCGACAAGATCGCATTCGAGTTGTAGTTTTCTGGCCTCGATAAGGTGATCGGTTTCTATTCGGATTCTTTCCGGCGCGGCATCTTCCGGGATTACTAAATCCACGAAAGTCCCGGCTATCCTGCTTTCCGGATAAGGACCGCCGACCAAAGCAATACTCAGAAGTGGAGCTTTTGCGAGCGCTTTGCGAATAAGGGTTTCTCGGGAAATCGACAAGTCGCCGGGATATATCAGAAGTAATTCGAAATTGTTACGATTGAGTTTTTTCAACGTTTCGGCAGCGGTGCCAACAATCTCATCCTTAGGATCTAAGTGTGCGTGAGACAACACGGGGTCGAGTATTAGAATTCTACCCATTAGCCACCGAGAACGAAGAAAATATCATTGACCGTGACATAGAACATCAATGCGAGCAGAATTAAAACGCCGATTTGCTGAGCCACCAACTTCGCTTTTAAAGATAGCGGTTTTCGGCGGATTGCTTCGATTCCCAAATAAACGAGATGGCCACCGTCCAACACGGGAAACGGAAGCATGTTGAGGATTCCGAGGTTTATAGAAAGCGCGGCCATGAAAAAAAGAAATGCCGCCCATCCCGCGCGCGCAGAAACTCCAGCCATCTTCGCAATGAGAACCGGACCTCCAATATCCCCCCGTTGTATCCCCGAATCGATTATCTTTTCGATAAAATCGCCAATCGATAGAAATATCTCCCCGAATAAGGCAAAAGCTCCCGGCACTGCTTTTAAAACTCCAGCCGGTTTATAGAATACGGACGGTTGAATGCCTATCAGTCCAATTTCCTTCTCGCCATCGGCGGCTGCAACAACGTGTCCCCCCGGTGTTATCGCTATAATGAATATGGAATCGTCGCGGGCTACACGAAATTCGGTATTCAATCCGGTCCTCGGATGGACCATCGATGCCATCTCGTCCCATCCGGCGATAGTTTCGTTATTTATCGCGATTATACTATCCCCGGTTACGAGACCGGCGCTATCTGCCGGGGAATCCATTACTACACCGCCAATAACGGCCGATTTCGAAACCTCGCCTAAACCATGAAACGCTATAATCACCCAGAAAATTACAACCGCGAGAAGCAAGTTCATCAATGAACCTGCGGAAACAATAAATGCACGCGCACACCGCGATTTTGAATGCAAATCGCCTATCTGCGGTTCGCCAACCTCCCCGTTAGAACCATCCCCGGTCATTCGGATATAACCACCAAATGGAATAGCTCCGATTCCGTATTCGGTTTCGCCAAACTTTTTCGATAATAAAGTGGGGGGGAATCCGAGGGAAAACTTTTCCACGCGCACTCCGCAAAGCTTTGCCGCTACGAAATGGCCTAATTCATGGACGAGTATAAGGGTGCCGAGAATTATTATTGTTGCAAGAATCGTTATCATAAATATTTACCAGAATTGCTATTGGTGGCCAGCAATTTATATATTATATTTATTTATCGAAAAAAAGCAAATTGCTCCTAAAATATGCCGGTAATAATTCACAAAACCAACAACGAGAATTTCCCTTCGAAAGTCGCGGTATGCGGCACCGGGCTATTCGATAACCACCTCCTATCCGCAGTTTGGGCGCGCCGCACGGAATGGGTTTACAGTCGTCTTCGCACGGGTATAGTAATCCATACTGCCATATCAGCCGGGGAAGTCGTCGGCCAAATAACAGCACTACCGCTGCCGGACAGCCCCATCGAACTCGAAGGCGAAGGATTGTGGTATATCCCTTGCATTTGGATGGTTCCAAAATACGCAACCCCCATGCTCGCCGACCAATTACTCGTGAGTATCGTGCAAGACCTCGAAAGTATTGCCGAGGGAGTGATTACACTCACTGCCAACACATGGATGAACCACATGAGCGTCCTTGAAAGCTGCGGTTTCGAGCGCGTAGGGGAATTTGCGCGCCTGGGCGGGACACCAAATACGATAATGGGCCTCCGTATGACGGAGGATTTCAAACCGCCGGTGCGAATCCCTGCGAATCCACCTCCCCCCGATGACGATCAGTTCCATTTCTTCTATTCCGCCCATTGCCCGGCCCATGTCGTCCTGAATTACAGGATTTCTAAAGAACATTGCCTTTCCAATTGCCAAAGTCGGCTGGTTAAATACGACTGCAGCAACCGCGATAAAATCCGTCGATATGGGATAAGTTTTGGCCTGTATTACCGTGGGCGGGAAGTTATTAAAAAGCATACTTATGGTATGTCGCTATGCGAATTGGTCGAACTCTATGGTGGCGAATAAACTATCTCAACAGAACCGCGCGAATAAAATCTCCTCCCGATGCTTTTATCAAATATATCCCTGACGGAAGGGGCGAGTTGCTCTGGTCGGCGCCGTCCCATACGGTTTTCCGGCTTCCCTCCGAAACCGGATCGAATGTTCTAACCCGGCGGCCGTTCATGTCGTAAATTGCAATTACCGAACCAACAGGTGCCGTAATAGCACAGCTTGCATTGAATGGATTTGGATTTACCGACAGCGATACCAGTTTTGGCAGTTCGCTTTCATCTATATCGAGCGTAGTGTATTTAGTGATTGCCGCCGTAGCGTTGGTTTGCCAATCGGGCAAATTATCCCCGGCAACGACTGCGACCGCCCAAAGATAATCCTCCCATGGTGCGAGCGTAAACGGTCCGGTGGAAGCGATAATCGACCAGTCCGCTTCCGGGCTGCCATCGGTAACAGCGAACGCTCCAGAGAGAAAATTGTATTTAACGGTGTCATCCCAACCCATGCCCTCAGGATAAACGTAAACAGAGTTCTGGATAACGCTGCCGAAGTTAGTTTCCTCGAGCCCCACTAAACCGACATAACCGCTGAATACCGGCGTAGAGCCGGTTTCCCACATATATCCCCAATCGTTCGCGGGAACCCAGGTTGCACGGTCGAACCAGACCGGGCCGTCCTCTGCGTGAATATCGAAATCGAGGTAGAAGCCGATATACATATTCGTCCGGGTCGATGTGCCGCGATTTTTAACGATTGCTTTCAGTATAATATAATCCTGATCGGGGGATGTATCGAAAGTAATACTTCGTTGGTTAATCAGAACACTTGTGTTGGGATCGATAAACGAGGTAAAATAATAATCGTCGCCCGGGCCGGAAGCCGGTTCCAGATGCATTATCGGAACGAATTCGCTGGCGTTGCCGTTTTCCCCCGTTATAACGTTGCTATATCCGAGTCCGAGGAAAAATCCGCCACTATAAAGGGGTTGCGCTCCGCCATACTCGAATCCGTCGCCAATCGTCGAAGGTGGATTGAAGAAGCCGAATGATCCGAAATTTGTGACCGTCGTGCTCAAGGTTGGCGTCGTGTGCGAAGCGTATTCGCGCGGGTATTCGCCAACGCTTACCTGAACGGTTTCCACGAAAGTATGTCCCGATGCGGTAAGCTCGATTTCGATGTCCGCCGTATATCCGGGGGGTGTCACGCTGGAAGCTTCTATTACAAAGGGATCTGCGGTGTTTTCGGCAGATGTGCCCGTTGACAATGCGCCCCACGAGCCGGACGCATCGATAACACTTATATTCGGATCTCCAGTCGAGGAAGCTGTCCCGGTAACAGATGATGTTGCCCCGACATTTCTGACCTCGATAATGAGTTTTACTTGCTCACCAGCATCGAAAATTCCGCTACCATCGCCGGTGGGGGGCGAGTCGTCGGTCTCGGAGGATTCCACACGCAAAATTGGGAAAGTCGGAATAGGAACGGCGTTAATTAAAGCGTAACAATCCAGTCTTCCCGCGCCGTATGAATTATCGTGGCCTGCCGTGCCGAGATCGAGAGCTGTGTTTCTAAGAAGCGTGTCGATATCCTCGGGGGTTAACGCGGGATTTTTCCCGAGAGCGAGCGCAATGGCTCCCGCAACAATCGGCGCCGAAGCGCTGGTGCCTTCAAAATCGTATGTATAAGCGTAGTCGTTATAGTAAGCAGTTGTTGTAATACTATATCCCGGCGCGCAAAGCTCGGGTTTAAGCATCCCCGGCGGATATGGAAAATCGGAATAATCCCAGGTATCCCAATGCGTGGGACCTCGAGAAGAGAAACTAGTTATATTATTCCATTGTCCGGTAGCACCAACGGAGATTATTGCGGTATGCGAACTCGCGCCGCTTTGCGAGGGCGACGGGCAATCTCCCGGAGAAGCTATACTTTGGGGAGGAGAATAAACGGCGCCCTCGTTTCCCGCCGCCGTAGCGACGACGATTCCTGTTGCATAGATATCCTCGAAAGCTTCTCTAAAATAGTCTTTAAGGCTATCGGAAGGATTTTCCCATCCGAGAGACGCGGAAAGCACTTGCGCACCGGCATCGACGCCATATTGCGCGCCGGCGATAAGCCCCGCCGGTGAGCCGCTTCCGCTGCCATCCATAACCTTTATTGCCATAATCAGTGCCGCGGGGGCAATTCCGGTTGTATCGGTCGAGGAGGTCCCATTACCGGCAACCAAACCCGCGCAGCAAGTTCCATGGCTGTGATCGTCCGCAGGATCGCCGTCGTCGTTGGCGAAGTCGTAACCGTAAATATCGTCGATATAGCCGTTGTAATCGTCATCGACGCCATTGCCGGGCGTTTCGGCTTCGTTTATCCACATATGCCCGGCCAGATCGACATGCGTATATCGAACGCCCGTGTCGAGGATCCCGACGATAACGCCGTCGCCATAATGCCCTGTTGCCCAGGCATCGTTAGCGTTTACCGTATCGACCGACCACGTAATCCCCATCGGCGCGTATGGCCTTTGGAATGGATTTTCGGAGGGAATAAATTCGATTAGTTTGGTAGGGCTATCATCTATAACTCGCAGAACGTCGTTACGCGCGGCGATTTCAGTGATCGCACCAGGAGTTCCATAAAAGCTTATTGTTCCGCCTAAATAATAAGCTCCGATTAACTCGGCCATACCGTTTTCAGATAGCTCGTTTATCTCGTCGAGCACCGGTTTCTGAGCGGTGGAAGAGTATTCCTTGAGTATTGCTACTGCGAGTTCGCGCCTTTCCTGCCCCGCGAGTTGATAACAGGGCGATAACGCTTCACGCAATCCCGGTCTTTCAACCTGAAGGGAAACCCGCAGGAATTCACCCGTAATCGCCGACGTCGGTTTTGTAACGGGAGTCGGGTCGGTATTCTGAGCCATTAGCGCGACGGTTAGCAATAGGAACAATACGATAATCGACATCTTTTTCATAAGCGCCCCTAATTTATAACTTATTATAATATAGGGATAACTCCGGGATAATGCAATTTGTTTCATTTTAGATAAACAACGCGACTCGAAATCGGCTTTTCGCTATCCAGGCGAACTCTTACCATATAAATCCCCGAGGGCACAGCGTTCTGTGGTCGCCACACGAGGGGCGCCGCGGACGCCGGTGCTCCGCGACCATAGTTCTCGCCTCCGGCTTTGCCGGAGGACCACGTTGCAGAGACACCGGGCGTTCCAACAGCGGAATCCCATGAATTTGCGGCACCGGCGCCCCGGAGCGCGATTGTCAGCGCCGAGTTGAATGGATTTGGGTAGCTTACGATTTCGTAATTCTCCGGCAGCCGGACTTCATCGATTCCGGTAAAATCATGCGTGAAAATGCCCAAACCGTCGTTGCCTCCGTTCCAATACCAACCCAGAATCCCCGCGCCGAAAATGTCGAATGTCGGCGTCATCGGGCCGTGCTCGTCCCACGAGCCGTCCGGGCCGGGGAAAAGCACGGGATTAGCGGACCACCTCGTCCAAGTAATGCCGTTGTCGGTGCTGGTCGCGGCTCCCAGATGCGTGCTGTCGAAGGCGTAGGTCGATTCGCCCAAGGTCAAACCCTGATAGAGCATGAACAGCGTCTCGCCCGACCACACGCGCCGGACGCACGGCGCATAGACAGCGATATCGTCGAACTCGCCCGGCTCGCCGATGTCCAGAACCGGATTGCCGATATATCTGTGCCACTCGATTCCGTCCGCGGAGGTCGCGCGGCAGACCGTAATCTTCCAGTCGAGCGACTGGCCGTTGTAGAACATCACGAGCGAGTCCCCGACGCGAATCAGGCTCGGCGACTCTATCGAGCGGCCCTCCTCGGGGCGCGTTGTGTCCTTTTCGAAAATGGGGCCGCCGCCCACGCGCGCATAAGTTTCGCCGCCATCGTGAGAAACCGCCATCCCGATTGCGAGCTGGCCGCCGCCGTGCGCGCGCTCCCCGGCATAGACCATGATTATCGAATCGCCCTCATAAAGAACCGCGGGCGTCTCGACAGCGGCGGAATCCCATGTTCCGGTAACACCGTTCGTAATCACCGGGCCGTCGGACATTGTCCACGAGAAACCGTCGGAAGACCACGCCGCGCCGGGGCGGGTAAGCGTTACACCGGTCGAGGTGTCCGCACCTGCGGCGGTATAGACGAGATAAAATCCCCCGCCGGGAATCGAAATCATGTCGGGATCGGAAAGCGCGAGCCACGCCCACGGAACCACCGGCCCCAGAACCGGGTTGCGCTCGTCCTTTTCCCATCCGAAAGCCGCCGCAACGGCAACAAGAATCGCGATTAAAATTATTTTTTTCATTTTACTCCTACGGAGGGCGACTTGCTCAACACCTCCGGCGATTCGCTTCGGCTATCACCGAATTTTCTTCAGGTTTCACCGCTATCACAATTCGTGCTACGTCCTTCGGACGCACGAACACTCGCTTTGCTCGTGCCCTTCGGGTTGCGCCAGCGGTTTTTATTCTTCCGGCTGTGGTCCTGCCGCCTCCTCCTTTTTTTTCGCCGTCCAGATTCCGCGTTTATACATCATTCCCAACGCCAGCAGGCGCTTGTCCTCCGCGCCCCACTGCGCAACCGCACGGAGAAAGACGTTGCGAAGAATACCCTCGCCCTTTTTGCGCAAACGGCGACGCTCGGCGACTTTCGCGCGGGACTCGGCGCGCTCGCGGGAAATCGTCTCCTGCGCCGGGCGAAGCTTATCCAGCGCCGCCTGCAAACGCTCGAACGGCGCCGCGGGCACGGCAAAATCCGGTTGCTCGACCGGCAGCGCAGAATAGCCCTCCAGGATGTTTTCCGCCATCGCGACAAACTCCGCGCGCCGTTTGGGCACTTTCCGGTCCAGCTCGAATCGTTCCTCGACGTAAATCGGCAACTCGCCTTCCTCCCCGGACGACAAACCGCGCAAAACCTTACGGCAAGCGTAGATTTGCTTCTGCACTTCGAGGCCATAAACCTTAATCGACTCGTAATTGCCCGACATTTCGGCGTCTTCGAGGTTCGTTTCGCTGTCCACGCGGTCGTATTCATCGACAAAGGCCGAGATTTCCGCGACTTCGGCGTCGCTCAGACCGATACTATCCTTATATTTAATAATCCCACTCTTGAATTGTGTTAATCTACCTAAAAATTGAGGATAGCTATCTAATGTAAAAGAATTATTTTTAAACATATTATACCTCCATTATTTTATAATACACTTCTTTTCTATGAAGCAATCGATACTATCAAATTAGATAATAATGATATTTTATAAAATAGCAACATGATAATCGAGAATAAAGATATTGTTAAAAATAGGAATAATATCAAATTCAAAATAAAATATAGATTTGTAAAAAGCAAAGATAAAAATTGTGATATATTATTTATATAATAAAAGATAATATTTAGGATAATAAAAAGAAATTATAGATTATAAATAATAAAACCTAATATTGATAATAGGAAACTACCGAACGAGGTCGCGACCGATGCGAAGAAGCCCGCCGCACGGGGATTTTAGGGATTATTTAAGATAAACGAGGCGTTTCGCGATGGATTCTGTCCCGATTCGCGCCCGAACGAGATAAACGCCGGAGGCGAGGGATTCGTCGGGCGTCCAAACGACCTCGTTTTGTAGGGGCGCGGTCTCAGACCCGCCCGTTTTTTGGTTTTGCGACGAGCGGGAGGGTCTCAGACCCTCCCCTACAGGATTGTTCGCGGGGATTTCGGCGACCAGACGGCCGGCGATGTCGAATATTTCGATTTCTGGATTCTCAGACGAGCCGTAGGGCCGGGTCAAGCCCGGAATGACAGATATAGAGATTGTTATTGCCGAATTGAACGGGTTCGGGTAGGTGGAGAGGGACAATGCCTCCGGTTTTGCGGAGGGCGAATTCTCCCGAATGCTAGATGGGAGCCTCCTCGCCCCCCAAGAACTTCCCCATAATACATACATTGGCCCTAATGTATCCGCTGTATACACATAAAAAGCATCTGAATAATCCGGCCTAAAAAAAGAATCTGACCGTATCCAGTGCGTATCATTCCAAAATGCTGAAATCAACCAATGCCATGAGTTACCGCTCTGCCAAGATGCCCATGTCGTATTTGTAGAATCTAAATAGAATTTAGGATTGGCGTTTGTGATTTCAACCGGGAAATAGTAAGATTTCAAGCCCAAGGTATCCACGAATGTATCAATCCCACAAAAAGCATAGAAAATGCTGTATTCTGTCGAATCATCACTATCATATTTATCCTCGGCAGCAAAACAAACAGAATCGATATTCCCCTGGAATATAGTTTCATAAGGCCACTGGCAGGTTGGAGTAAGGTCGGTAACAAAAACCGTTTCTATCGCACTCCAAATTCCCATAAAATTAAATATTTTCAAAAGCAAACCTCGCTCATCCCAAGTTTGCACCGTGGACCATAGTATTAATGAATCCCCATAATTTCGAGCAAACATCTCGAAACCGTCATTCTTAACACCTGTCAAAGGTTCCCATGAGTTCCAGCTAATTCCGTCCCATCTCGTATATCCAATATAACCCCATCCGCTTCCCTCGAATAGCCAGGGATAACCATCCGGGCCGGCTATTGAAGTATAACCTGTTAAAGGAGGGGATGCCCCCGTAAGCGGAGGGTCGCTTCTTATCCAACCGGAGCCGTTGTTATAGGCGGCGTAAGCGCGCATATTAGCTTCCAATCCAAAAATCCACGTCGTTCCAGACGGAGTGCTACACCCGGTAACGTAATGCAAATCGCTCATATAACTACCGGCCGGAACATCGTAAAAAACTGAATCGATCGGCCCGAGACCGCCCTCAGACCATATTCGTGTATAAACCCATCCCCCAAATGTGTCCGGGTCATCAAAATACATTACAACCATAATACTGTCTCCGCCCAACGGGATAGCAAATTGCGCCTTCGCCGCAATCGAATCCGGCGATAAACGTACCGGCTCCGACCAGATTAGGCCCTGAGCGAAAACATACCCGATTAATGCGAGAACGAATAATAGAATTATCTTAAATCTCTCCATATACTCAACTTATTTGGACCTTATTTCGCTTTACTTGTTCTTTTCACCAGACTATAAACCTTATTATAATTATAGTGTTTGTGCCGCTTAAGTCAAGGAGGAATCGAGTCGATCCGGACAGGCGAGAACCCGAATGGGCTTGCGAAAACGTCGTTCTATACTTATAATATTGCGATGCCGATGTCGATTCTACATATAGCGCCCCAGAATATCGCGGGTGTCCCGTGGCGGATTGTCAAAGAAGAACGCCGTCGCGGGTTCGATTCGTGGCTAATCACGATGTCGCGGCATCCCTACGGTTTCGGCGAGGACGAGTGTCTCGAATTGCCGTTTGCCGCGGACGGCCTTGCGCGGCTTTTCCAGAAAAGTTTGTCGACTACGCCGGAGAAGATTAACGCGCGCCGCGGAGACGTCTCCGAAAAACCGCCGATCTGGAAAGGTAGTAAATTCCCCGCAAACAAGCTGTTCGATATGCGCGACAGGTTGTGGAAACCGAAACTATATAAAGCCGGATTCCCCTGCCGCCTTCTCGATTACAATATAATCGTCCTCGACGGCGGATTGCCGCTGCTCCGAAGCGGCAAATGGCTTTTGCCCTGGGCAAAAGCCACGCACAGACTTGCGACAACCTACTACGGCACCGATCTTCGCCAGCACGGCGTGATACGCGAGATAGACGCCGCCGCAGGGATGGTTTTCGCGATGGAGTTCGATCATCTCGCGCTGCATCCGCGGGCGACATGGCTGCCGTTTCCGTTCGACACCTTGGAGATAAGCCCGGCGAACCCGCCGGATAGCCCGCCGGTGCGAATCGGGCATGCGGTCGTGACGCGTTCCAGCAAAGGCTCGGACGCGATACTCGCCGCAATCGCCGAAGTCGCGAAAGATCATGATATCGAGCCGGTTTTAATCGAGAGGTTGCCATATAAAGAAGCCCTCGAATTGAAATCGACCTGCCATATTTTTATCGACCAACTCGGCGAGCTTGGCTATGGCCTTAGCGGCCTCGAGTCGCTTGCGATGGGCATTCCAACCGTAGTCGAGCTGTTACCGGACCACGAGGAGTTTATAGGCAAGCATCCATTCGTTATCGCAAATAGCGACACTTTGGCCGATGTTCTGCGTGGGCTTATCGACGATGAACCACGCAGGCGCGAACTCACGCAAATCGGTCCGAAATGGGTCGCGGAATTCCACTCGCCCGCACGGACGGTCGATATCATCCACGAGAAATACCACGATCTTGGTTGGCTTTGATGGAGAGAAGATGAAATTATTAATATATATCGGCGTATTAATGTGTTCTATCGCGGCTTTTGGGGCGATTATCGAATGGACGCATTGCGAGACTACGGCTCCTTCGATTATTATATCGAACGGCGAGGTCGAGGTCGATATTCCCGACGCGCCGTGGCGGGTTCATGGCGAAGCCGATCTGCCTGGTCGCTCGATTCGGCTCGCGCTACCGCAGGGCGCAAGAGCAAGCGATTTGACGTTCACAGTCGAAAGCGAGCCTATTGCATCAGCGGTCGTGGTTCGCAATGCAATTTTAACCGAATTCGACAACCCGTGGAGTAAAGCGGGCGCGGTCGCGTCGATAATCCCGCCGGTCGCCGAGTTGAACGGTTTCGGATACCTTCACGGCGTCCCTATCGCCGATATTTATATCCGGCCGTTGACCTACGATCCCGCTTCAGGGGCGTTATCATGGAACAGATCGATTAGTATTTCCATCGAGTATGAATTTACCGGTCAAAAGATCGAGTTCAAAACGCTTGCGCCTGTTTCGCACGGAATCCGCGAGAGGATTCTCTTGTCGAGCGTCGTGAATCCGGAGGCGATTCCACCGAGACCGAGACCGTGCGATTTTAGCACGATTTCCAGCCCCATTCGCAGTTTCCCCCCCACTCGCGGCGACGATCCCGCTGACGGCGTGGTTATCGCAACCGACGAATTCGCGCCACATCTCGAGTCACTTCGAAGCGAAATCGATTTCGGTTTAATTATAGAGATAATTCCTCTATCCGAGATTCTCTCGACTTATCCGCCCACAACCGATGGCGCAGAGAGGATCAGAGAATTTGTGCAAGATGCCTACGAAATTTGGGGAATATCCGGTGTGTTTCTCGTTGGGGATGTTGGCGAGATACCAATGCGCTACCGACACGGAACGGCGCCGAACTCCCCCGAATACATGGAAATTCCGACCGACCTGTATTTCTCTATTACCGAAGGAACCTGGAACAGCAACGGCGACGCTTATTTCGGCGATTCCGACGAGGATGATTTTATCCCGGAGCTTTTTACCGGGCGATTCCAGCCGCAGGATACTCTCGAACTTCTCGCGTATCTGGAAAAAATCCGCTACCACCGCTGGGAGATCGAACCGGATTATACGAATCGGTGGATGTTCATGGGCGCGAGTATTCAGGGCACGGATTATTCCGGGCCGTATCTTTGCGATTCGATTTTGGCGCGCGGGCCGTTGCCGGACGGCATAGATGTTTTAAGGATGTATGCCTATTCCGACAGCACCGGCGGTGATATCGAACTTACGGAAACGAATTTTACTAACGAAATGCTGGTTGGCAGATATTTGATATTCCATATCGACCACGGTTTCCGTTATGTCATACACACAGGCAGAAACACGGACCACGGCAGCGGAATCGACATTCCGGAATTTATGGCAATGACAAACTCGCCTTACTGCCCATTCTTTTACACGTATTCGTGCGAAGTCAACTCGTTCGATGTAACTTGCGTCGGTTCGGCTTCTTTAAGACCGTTAAATGGCGGTTTTGTGGCGATACTCGCCCATTCGAGGTCTGCATATTCTAACCATAAAAACCTCACTCTGAATTTCTGGAATGATACGGTTTTTCCATCGGGCAGAACTTTTAAGCTTGGCGAAGCGCTTCAAGGAACGCAAATCGCTTATGGCGAGGGCGCACTCGGCAGGTATTACAAGTCTATCTTGAATCTGATGGGCTATCCTTTCCTCGATATGTTCCTCGGCGAACCGACTCTTGTGGATGCCTATATTGTGCCGTCAACGCCCACGTCAACAGATACTTTGATACGCGTTATCGTAACAGAAACCTCATCGGGGAATCCATTTGAAGGCGCACTCGTTGTGGCTCATTCAACTGCGGGGCGATTCGCAATGGCCGAAACCGACGAATACGGAACCGCAAGGCTTAAGTATTCCTTCGAAGGCGAGGAGCAGTTAATTATCTCCGTTTCGGGTGGCGGCGCGTATCCGGTCTCGGATACGATTCCGATATCGGTTTCAGCCGAGGAACACGTTGTCCTCGATAAAGCGATTTTCTACCCCTGTGCCGGAGACGCTGACCTCGATCCCGAGCCGGGGGATGTTTTCGCATGCGCTCTCGTTCTCCATAATATCGGAGGGATTGCGGCCGATACCGTCACTATAGACGCTACCGTGCCCGGTCTTCTGGATACTACGGCGTTTTACTTCGATTTATTACCCGGCGAATACTGCACGCTATCGACCGCATTCGGTTTCGTCGTAGATTCCGCTTTGCGAGGAGATTTAAACCTACGACCTGTTGTTTCGATAATAAGCGAAAATCGAACTTCGATAGACACGCTTTCCATAACACTTAAAGGCCCTATATTTTTCCATAGTTACACGGAATTCCTCGATGACAACGACGGTATGCCATCCCCCGGGGAATATGGAACTCTCGTTATAGGTATCGAAAATACCGGTTTGGGCGATTTTCGGGGGGTTGTCGCCGATGTCGAATTAACCGGTGCGACACCGATAATATCCCATTTCGAACCGGGAGACATTTCGGGTGGGGATTCATTAATACTGCATATCCCTATGACTGTGGAATCCTATGATATTTCGGCGCGGGTGAGTCTATCGTTTAGCAATACAACGCCGGAATCCGTCATAATCCAGAACGCCGTTCCCGAACCGCCGGAGACACTCTGGATGACCGCCGGAACGGACGAAATCCGCCTGAGTTGGGAACCTCCCGATGATAGCACTGTCGTCTATTATCACGTCTATCGTGGAGACAGCGCCGGCGGGGAATTCCAGAGAATAACCCCAATTGCGGTAAATACTGCGGCGCTTCTCGACGAAGGATTAGCCGAGAGATGCAAATATCGTTATTTCGTAACTTCGGTCGATGAATGGATGAACGAAGGACCGTCATCGGATACGCTGCTCGCGTGGACAACTCTCTCATATCTCGCGCCGTGGCCTATTTCCGTTGGGCCATCAATCCAGATATACTCCGCCCTAACGATTACCGACTCGGAAAACGACGGCGAGAAAGAACTATTCGCTGTGGGCAAAAACTATGCCGCTATTTGGGGTTTTCGCTGGCATGGCGAACCTATACTCTCCGGCGAATCCACCGACCCGTTCTTCGTTACTTCATGGCAGGATTCATTGCCATCGGGTCTTGGAATGTGGAGTTCGCCCGCAGCGGGGGAAGTTTTTCCGGGAGAAAGCCATATATTAATAAACGACCGTTCCGATCCTTCCAAGCTGCATCTCGTCAACTCTCTCACCGCTGAAGAACCGGCGGGATGGCCTGTCTCCACCAGTATATCATCTATGGGAACGCCTGTCATGGCCGACCTCGACGGTGACGGACAGCTCGAACTTCTCAACCCGACACATACCGGCCTCGAAGTATGGCGCGCGGACGGCTCCGAATATCTACCCGGCTCGGGCGGGATTTTCGCGCAGTTCGAGGAAGGAATGACGGGCACGCTCTGGGGCTCGCCCTCTGTCGGCGATATCGATGGCAACGGTGAACCTGACATTGTAATGGGTTTCGGCAAAGATACACTGAACAACGGCACTCTATACGTATTCGACAACAACGGCAATGTCCTTCCCGGATGGCCGCTGCGGATTGCAAATTTCGATTTCACCAATGTCAACGCAACGCTCGCCAATTTCGATTCTGACACAAACGACCTGGAAATCCTCGCTGTCGCATATAGAGGCGGAACTTATATCATCGACGACAACGGCGAGATTTTCGATGGTTGGCCTTTACCTGCATTTAACCAACTATTCTATGAATGCCATACAGCGGCGGCAGATTTCGACGGCGACGGTATTTGCGAGGCCGTGGTTGGAGGCGTGGACAAGATCGGCGTTTTTCATCCCGACGGGACGGCGCTGCCCGGCTGGCCAATTTCGACCGACGGCACGACCGAGACTATCGGCAATCCGGTAATTGCGGATATCGACGGCGATGGCATGTGGGATATTATCTGTGCTATGTGCAAGAAAATATACGCTTACGACATTTACGGGCAAAGCCTCCCCGGTTTCCCGCTCGTTATGGGCGATCTGTGCTCCGGCTCGCCGAATGTCTGCGACCTCGACGGCGACGGCAATATGGAAATCGCTGCCGGGTGTTTCGATTCCCGTATATATGTTTGGGAAACGGGCGTGCCCTATTACGATACCGCGATTGCATGGCCTACGGAAAAAGGCAATTATCACCGCACAGGCGCTTATGGCGACCACTGGCGTATAGTTAATGTCCCGGAAACCTCCGCGAAACCGGACAATTTTTCGATTTCCGCATATCCGAATCCGTTTAATTCCACGGTAACAATCTCTTTATCTGTCATTCCGGGCTTGATCCGGAATCCAGGAATTGAGATATATGACATCAACGGCCGCATGGTCGCCGAAATCTCCGCATTAAATTCCCCTCTAACAAGAGGGGTGGCGACGAAGGCGACGGGGTGTGTATTCACCTGGCAACCGGCCGCCTCCTTCGGTTCTGGCGTCTATCTCGTCCGCGCACGCTTCGACAAGCTCAGCGACCGAGGCGGAGAATCGGTCTCGAAACGAGTGGTGTATCTGAAATGAAGATAATTGCTATAATATTGCTTTTTATTATAGCTTTCTCTGTCTCCCTCTCTGCCTGCACTATCGTCTTTGACGACACGCGAGGATGGCCACTGGGTGTGGACCCGACTGATTATGATAGTCTTAAATCGTATTTAACAGATTTGGGAAGATCCTGCATTACCCTTTCAGGTTCTTTTTCTATGCCCGAATGTGACGTTTTTGTGATTAGGTTCGGCGACACAAGTTCGATATATAATTTTACTGACTCGGAAATATTGGCAATCCAAGATTTCGTTTATAAGGGTGGGACACTCGTTGCAATTGCCGAGCATGGATTAAGTTATGTAAGTCCGTATTCTAGCGAAGTTAATCGTATTCTTTCCGACTCTGTTGGTTGGCATACTGGATTAAGATTTCGGAGGGATGCTATTTTCGATACCGTCCATTATCACATGTTTGCTAGCGCGCCAAAAATATTCCTATTTGATGACCACCCTTACATTTTGGGATTAGATACCGTAGAATTGGATCTTACGTCGAGTATATCTGTTGCCCATTCTGCGAGACCCCTTATGTGGAGTAGTCCTTCGTCTTTTGCGCTCGATTCCTCCCTTACAGACACGTGTATTACTTGCCGAGAGTGTTTTGCGCATTCGCATTTTGGCCTTGGAAATATACTGGCTATCCCAGATTTTACCATGTGGCGTTATAGTAGCCCTACAGCAGGATTGAATGCTTGCGATAATCGGCAGTTCGCCGCAAACGTTTTAAATTGTTCGATTCCTCCAAAATTTCGGTTTATGCCTCCCTTTAATGGTGTAGTGAGTTGTTTTGAACGGGATACATTATGGTGGGAGGTTTTCGTGGCCAATTACGGCGCGATTGACACTTCCATCTTAGCTATCTCGTTAAACGGAATAAGATTAGACCCGGGGCCGTCTTTTGTTATTCTCGACGATACCTCATTTGCCGTTTGCATAACAGATTACATTACGCTTACTCACGGCGATTCCGTTTGGATTTGCATCGATAGTATCGCCGATGTAGATAGTTTTTTCCCGTTCGATTCGTTCTGTTATCCCATTGTTGTTGACCATATGCCGCCTACAATATCAGCGATTTATCCTTCCCCGGACACATCTCTCGACTGGTTCGATTCGATTTCGGTCTGGATAATAGACTCTATTGCCGGTCTTGATACAACCAACTTGGTTTTCGTGGTCAACGGCGACACATTCTACATCGACGACCCGCAGGTAACGTTTATCGACGGCAGATTGACTTTGCATCTCGATGCTGCGGATTCTCTTTTCATGGAAGATAGCCTCGTCGCGGTTTCCCTTTACTGTTGCGATATGCCCGATGTCTGCGAGCCAAATTGTTATGAATATAGCTGGGGCTTTATATCGAGAAATGTTGGAATCGCTGAGGTGCCTTTCCCCAGCGAATTTAGCATTTCCGCCTATCCGAATCCGTTTAATTCCACGGTGACAATTTCTTTATCTGTCATTCCGGGCTTGATCCGGAATCCAGGAATTGAAATATTCGATATCAACGGGCGCATGGTCGCCGAGATTCCAGCGAACAATCCCGTAGGGGCGACCCGGTGGGTCGCCCGCGCGGGTCAACCACCGGTTGACCCCTACGGAACGGTCGTCTGGACGCCGAACGAATCCCTCGGCTCCGGCGTCTATCTCGTGCGGGCTAAGGTTGACGGTTGCGCGCTAACCGCGCGATTAGTATATTTGAAATAAAAGGAGAAAAACATGGACGAAATATCGCTTCTGTTGAAGTGCCTTATGGAGGAGACGCACATGAGCGTCCCGGAACTCGCCAAACGCGCCGGTAGCACAGCGCCGACAGTGCGGCGTATCCTCGCGGGCAAGTCCCACGGCTCTTTGGAGAAGGTCAATAAAATGTTCGAAATTTTCGGTTGCCGGATTACGGCACGTCGAATCCCGAATGTCGCGAGCGATATCGACCCGGAAACCGGCAAATACAAGCGGCCTTACGACGACCCAATCGAGGGAAACAGCGCTATCGGGAAGATATTGAAGGCGAAATATCCCGAAAAGACCGACAGGCCGTGATTATATGCTTTCGACGTTAAGGTATCCGCGTATCACATGCAAGTATCGTCGTTCGACATCGAAGTATCCGCGTTGTGGTCATAGTTACCCATGCATTGGTCGAAGGTGCCCAAGTTGTGGTTGAAGTTATCCGAGTTCGCAATGGACGTATATGCGTTCTGTAGTTAGATAAATATGTTCGCTGTTAGATTAAACGCTTTCCCCATTAAAGCGATAGCGAACAGGGATACTTTAATCGGCGAAGTCGATACGAAAGGTGGCCAAGTCGATACCTCGATGTCGAAAGAGGATAGTTCAGTATAGAAAGTGTGTAATTTAAAAGACAACGGCAATACTTAACACCGGAACAAGGATAGCTTATTGGCGAAAGGCGATAGCTAAATCGAGAAAGAGGATACTTAATTGTGCAACGTAGATAACTTCTACTGGAAAGGCGATACCTTCGCGTATCGAATCGATATGAAACATTTTGCGATATTTTTCTTTCTACTTTGCCTGTCCCTCCCCGCCCTCGCCGCGGACTCGCTAAACTGCCGTATGATAGACTGGCTGGACGCCCCCACCGGCCACAACTTTAACCACTACGGCACTTACGGTTATTACGAATACACCGGCACCGAGTTCTGGGATTTGGCTATGGGGGATACTTTTTTGGTTTGGGTTCACGATAACCGTAGCGTTAAATACATCGATCCGTGGAATATAACAACAATAGACACCTTTTTTACTGATTCTGGATTTGTAACAGCGGATTTCGTTGGATGCGCTGTCGATAGTGTAAGGAATTTCTTTGTTGGAGATGAGTTCGTCTTCGCCGCAGATTTTAGAACCACATATGCAAGGTTTTGGGGCCATATGCGAACCCCCTGGGCCTCCTACCATTTCGCGGCGCTTGAGGACAGCTTTCTTTACACGGTAAGCTACGGCGATTTGACCTGCATCAACGTCGCCGACCCCGAATCGATATTCGTCTATCGGACTTGTTCGCCCGCAGGGCCTCATAGTGGACTCGAAGTAATAGATGGTTACGCTTATACTTTGTTAGCGGGAAGTAGCGGCGACGAATATATATCTTGGCCTATAATCGTTAGAGAAAAATATGACATGATTAACTCTGCGGCCGCAGATCGTATCGAAAGCATTTGGGAAGGATATTTATGTCTGGGTGATTTGGCTGCGGACGATGAATTTGTTTACTATGTCAGCAGCGAGATGGAAGGCCCGCCCGGCTGGATAATCGGCGAAAGCAATCTCTACGTGTGGGGAACAGACACGACGTATAATTTCGAGTCCCATTGGGACGGTCAAGGCGTTTTCGGTGTCGATGTTATCAGCGAAAACCTTCTTGCAGTCGGCTTCGAGTATGGCCTATCCATTCTCAATATTTCAAATCTCGATAGCATTTACGAGGCAGCATACTACATCGATACATTGGGCAACATCGATTTCACTCACTTTGCCCTCAAAGAAGACAGATTATACGCTATGGGACACCCGCGAGACAGCTACGCCACGTTATATATGTTCAGATTGGCCGAATGTGTTATATCGGGCATCGAGGAGAAGCCCTCCGCGAAACCGAAGGCATTCGCCATTTCCGCCTACCCAAACCCGTTCAATTCGGCGGTAACAATTTCTCTCGATTGTCATTCCCGTGAAAACGGGAATCCAGAAATCGAGATTTACGATATAAACGGGCGAATCGTAACCCCCTCAACCCCCCTTGACAGGGGGGAGCATGGGAAGTCCCCCTTGTCAAAGGGGGATTTAGGGGGATTATTCGTCTGGACGCCCGCCCCCGCCCTCGGTTCTGGCGTCTATCTCGTCCGCGCAACCATCTGTGAACAGGCGACTTCAGCCGTCTGCACAAAACGGGTAGTGTATCTAAAATGAAATCGTCGTTAAACGGAGCGAATCCACGTAAGCGGTCGAACACCTCGCCCCCGGCAGCGGTTGAGCGCCTTCGGCTCCGGCCCTGCCGGTCGTGTATCTGTAATAATCCGCTATTCCGGATAAAAAATGCATCCTTCATTATTATAGAGAGAATCTAATCTTAAAACTACGCTATCGCCGTCGTCGAAAAAGAATCCTGCAAGCTCGACTATCGAACTATCGATTAAATCGATAATACTCATCTCCGGCCATGAATCGTCAATATAATTTGTGTCGGCTCCCCCAAAGGAATGGAAAACTACGAGCGACATAAAAGCATTATCCGGGGCGTCTCCGCAAAGTGTATCGTGAACCACGATTTCGACCGCCTGCGTCGTGCACGACGCGAAACTCCAGCAAGTGGGGCACGTAAATGCGGCGATCATAGGGTTACAAACGAGGAAAGCGCACGAATCGTAGCCCCAGTTGCAGAAAGAATCGCGAACCGCAACCGCAACGTGAATGCTGTCGCAGGATGGCTGCACAATCCACGAATAGAAAGTATCTGAAACGATTATCGTATCTGTTGCGGTGCCGTAATCGATAAAAAGCGATCCCGGATCGTTGGAGTAGAAAAGGTCGGCGACACTCCATCCGATATCCGCTACATCCCCGGGCGAAAATCCTCCGGTCGGGCATGAGATCGCTATATCCGGCGGTTTGGAGTCGAGAATGCCCGACGAAAGATTCTTATCGCAAAGGCCATAGCGGTTTATCCCGGCGCGAAACTCGCCCAGATTGTCCTCCCAACCATGATAATCTTTCACCCCGAGACAAAGTTGAATCGCGCCGGCGGGCGGGATAACACTTTTGCCGTAGCCGATATAGAATGACTGTTGCGGCATCGGCATTAGGGGTTCGGTAGTATCGAACGGAAAATGCGGCGGAAGGTCGGGGATCGAGGGCGGTATTGTGTCGAGAAAAACGCCCGTGAACGAACAAATGTTGTTACCGTCGCAGGCACTAATACCGGTCGAATCTTGATAAATTGCGTTGGGGAAATCATGGTAGGTGGGATTCCCGGTTGGCGGGTAGAAACCGCTATAATAGCTAACAGTTCCGGCGGTTACAATGACCATGCTATCGATACAATCGCCAAGATCGATACAAACAGGGGCGCTAATATGCGCGGAGTCACCGTTTAGAGCGAATTCGGGCGGTCTTCCCGCGAAAAACAGGCAAGCAACGCCCGGAACAGTCGCAGTTATGCTGTCGTCGTATTTCGCAGTAACCTCGATTAAGAAGCTGTCGCCCTCGAAATTCGGCAAATCGTAGCCCATTTCCCATTCGAAGCAATGAAGGCCCGTATCGATATCCGCGCCGATGTCGCCTGTAGCGTTAATAATCGAATCGAAGGGCATCGACCATGTAGCGCCATAGTCCGTGCTAAAACCGATTGTCACATCGAAAGTGCTGTCCGGGAATATGCTCGATAGCGAGTAACAAACCTCGACGACGTTTCGCGAGTCGCAGGCAATCTCCTCCCAGAACCATACCGAGTCAATTGAAACAGTGCCCTGAGCAAGTGACAAACTCGCAAATAGAAGCGAGCAAATAAATAGTAAAGCCGTTCTTCTCATTAAAACCGCCGGGTATCGCAACCTCTCAATTACGCATTCAAGCTAATTGAATTATTCGCGAAGTCAATAGAATTCGATTCGGGGGTTAGAAACGGTTATTATGCGGATTATGCGGTGGTGATATGTAAAATCGACCAAGTTGTTTAATAAATGGTTTCCTCGAACCTAAAGCTGTTCACTGCGGCCTCGAAAACGCCCCTGTAAGTGTAAAAGGTGACTTCCTCGGAGTTACACGCGATCATATAACCCCGGTCGTCCTTAACGAGACAATACCAAAAAAACCTGAAAACATTGCCTTTAAGATTGGATTTCAAGAGAACAAATTTCGCGGGTACGCCGTCAATCGTGCAGTCGCCGGTTTCCTCGATAACAGTTTTATCCTTAGTAGATTCCACTTCAAGAGCTTCTTCGACCATTTCGTCGAAATATTCCTGAAGAGTTATTCCCGGTGTGATTCTCTCGACAAAGACAACGACGGATTCGCTATATATATCGCCCGGTTCTTCGGGAGGATTAAAAGCCTCGACCTGAACTTCGAAAGCCTTGTCCTTCATCTTCGGACGGTGATAAGTGTTCACTTCCCAGCCATAGGGAAATTTAATCGAGAAGCCGTGATATTTATCGTAGTAACGGCCTTTTTCTGGAAGCTCGGCGCACGAGGAGAGAATTAGAACGGCTATTATAGTGATTAATAAAAACTTAGCGTAGTATTTCATAGTGGCCTCCGGTTAAAACTCATTCTAACATACAATACACATTTTAGCGGCATATATTCACTACCGGTTTATAGAAAGCCTTTACACTCGATATTATTCTGCTATAGAGTTTTCAGTTCCTCGAATAACTTCCTCGTATGATCGATTGCGGCCTGCATTACTTTAGGGTCTGCCGGGTCGATACCCACCGATTTCAACGCGTCCGCAGGGGCTTTCGAGCCACCGTAAGACAGTAATTGCTTGAATTTCGGGACGAACGCCTTGCCCTCCTCGCGGTATTTTGCGTAGCACGCGAGGCTTACAATATGGCTTAGGCAATAGTTATAGCAATAGAACGGCTTGAAGTAAATGTGCCCGATTCGCGCCCAGTCATATTGGTGTTCCGGTAGAATTTCGACTGCATCGGCGCCGAGTGTCTTATACCAATGCATCCAACGCTCGTTGACCCATTCGTGATCGAATGTGCCTTTGGAAGCTTTTTCGTGTATATCTTCTTCGAGACGGCTTATCGTGGTTTGGCGGAATAGTAAATTCATCGAGTCCTCGATTTGCTTCGATAATAGAGCTTTCTTCAACTTAGCATCGGATTCATGCTCCATGAGATAATCGAGAAGCAGCAGCTCGTTGAATGTCGAGGCGATTTCCGCGAGAACCATCGGGGGGTCAGAGCCAAGAAGCTTTTGCGAGCGGTTTGTATATACGCCGTGGATACCATGCCCAAGCTCGTGTGCGAGAGTGAACCAGCTATCCGGCGTTCCGGTGAACGACTGCAAGACGTATGGGTGGAATCCCCAGATACCCCAGCAGAAAGCACCGCCGCGCTTGCCTTTGCGAACTGCGGCGTCGATATACTCGCCCCCGGCAAATCCGCGCACGATTTCCTCGAACTCGGGATCTACCATCGCCATAGCATCGTAAATCATCGCGACCGTGTCGTCGTAGCTTTTACGGACATCGACAGGATCGTATGGCGCATAGACATCGGTTATTTTTATCGGGATGCCGAGAATTTCGCTCTTGTAACGGTAATAATCCTGAAACAGCTCGAATCCGCCACGTGTGACATCGATAACGTTGCGATAAACCGGCTCGGGGACTTCGTCGCCCATTAGCTGCTTTGCGAGCGTTGACTCGTATTTGCGCCGACGGGCATCCATTTTATGGTCTTGCGTGACTTTCTGTAAAATAAAACCGTAGAGCAGATTATTCTTTTCATACACTTTACGAACCGACCGATACGCGGCAAGCCTTGTGTCCGCATCGGGATGAAAAAGCAGCGCGGAAAGCTCCGATTCGCTATCGACGGGCTCTCCTCCGGGAGACGTCACCGGCTCGAATTTTTCCGAACCGAGGTGCAACTCGCGTAGCTCCACAAACGCCGAACCTCCTGTTAGCGAGGTTTCGTTCAAAACCTGCTCGACTTCCTCGGAAAGCGTGTGTGGCTTGTATTTGAGCAGATTCTCGAAGAAATGGATATACGGCGAAAGCTCCGGCGCGGCCATGAGGTTCTCGATAACCTCCTTCGGCAACTTTTGAATATCGAGCGTAAAGAAAACGAGGTAGTTCGCCGCCATACTCGCGCGCTCCTGCACCTGCTGAAGCCACGAATGCGCGTCTTTGTCGAGCGTGGATGCGTAGAAGCGCAACGCGGGGTATGAATAAAGCCGCTGCGTGGTTTTCTGGATAGCCTCGAATTCCTCGATACAGGTTTTCATTGCGGCGATATCCCCCGCGACTTCTGCGATTTTGCCGCGATATTTCGCCTGAAATTCCGTCGCGACCTTTTCGAGCGCCCCGTAATCCCGCACGAACGCGGGGTTTTCTAACGAATTGTATAGATCGTCGAGATTCCATTCCATCTTAAGTTCGCCCATTTTATTTCCTTTCGCAAAGTGATTTCGATTCGACAACAGGCACAAATATAATCCCCATGACCGCGCGGTCAAGGGGAAATAAATGTAGGGGCAGATCCATGTGTCTGCCCTATATCCGGGCTTCGGCTGGCGTGTATTTACTTTAGATACACGACCCGTTTCGTCGCCGTCTCACCGCCCTCGAAGCGCGCGCGGACGAGATAAACGCCGGAACCGACCGTTTCGTCGGGCGTCCATGTGAACGATCCCCCCACCTCGTTGCACTCGGCACCCCCTTTATTAAGGGGTGCAAGGGGGGATTCTACTATTTTCCGCCCGTTCACATCGAACACCTCCACCTCCGCGCCCTCCGGAGCGGAAATCGTTACCGCGGAATTGAACGGGTTGGGGTAGGTGGAGAGGGAAAACGACGAAGGAATAGATTCCTTTATTCCGCTTCCAGAATCTGCAATTACAATACAAATAGTAGTATCCAACAGGTTAGCTGAGCAATAACATGTAACCGGAGGAAGATCTCTTACTCTTATACGGACTAAAACCGATTCCTCATAATCGAAAGTAACTTCAGTCATAGCCGCAGGGAAACTAAAAGTAGGATTCGCCCACGAAATAAAAGCGTCGGAATAATAGACATCGTTAGTATCCGAATTATCGTTGTTTATTATTTCAACATGTATAGTTGAAGAATCTATAGGAAGCATCAAGTCCGTTATATCGAAGCTAATTACAAATCCGGTGTCGTCAATAGATGGATTAATCGATGGTTCGAAGTTTGTAATTAATGGGTTTTCTGAATCTACATAGAATTGCCAACAAATAGTATCGCTAAACGAGCCTGGAAGGGGATCGAGGCAAAATCTGACTAATCCTGTTTCAAACTCTAAAGGACCCGGCCTGAATAATAACGTATCCTGAAAAAATATAAGTTCGCAATCGCTAAGTGTATAAATATCGTCGTTAACCCTTAAAACAATTGCCGTAGTGTCTATTGGGGCACAATCTGATAGATTAATCCAAATTTCTTCATCTACACAGGTGGTTATGCAATCCTCGGGTGGATTAATCAGAATAGGGTCATCTAAAATGTCCTTATTTAATGTTTTCGGCGCATCGTTGTTTTCGATATATCGTGAGTTAATGTTATCGCTACTATAACTCACGAAAACAAACGTTAAAACAAGAACCGCTATCCATCTTCTCATTTTCATTCTCCTTCCCCCCTCCTCTCAAACCCAAATTTCGGGTTTTCTTTATCACTATCCCAATTCAGAGGATTGGTGCGAATATATTGGCGGATTTCGTCCATTTCCTTTTCATTCCGAATGACGTGTTCGTAATAATTCCGTTGCCAGAACCTGCCGGGGAACGGTTCCCATAATCCGCGTTTTACATTTCTGATATATTCGTTCGTGGTCATCGTTTTGAACCAATCCATAACATCGCCTAATGTAGGGGCATCCCCATGTGGATGCCCTTTTTCGTCAATCTGGTGCCATTCCGAATCAGGGCGAATACATGGGGTCGCCCCTACAATCATCCCCATCATCCTTCCTCCCTCCGCTCGAAACCATACAACCCCCATTTCGAGCTGTCCGGTTCGAGGTAGAGCGAGAGGTATTTCTTCGTCCTTTTCATTTCAGATACACCATCCTCTTCGTCGCCGTCTCACCGCCCTCGAAGCGCGCGCGGACGAGATAAACACCGGAGCCGAGAGAGGCGGCGGGTTGCCAAACTAACCCACCTAAATCCCCCCTTAACAGGGGGGACTTATCCTCTTCCTCCCCCCTTGTGAAAGGGGGGCCGGGGGGGATTATTTTGACCCTCCGTCCGTTCACATCGAACACCTCCACCTCCGCGCCCGCCGGGGCGGTAATGGTCACCGCGGAATTGAAGGGATTGGGATGGGCGGATAGGGTGAAATTATATGGCTTAAGGGGGCCTTCGGAAATCCAATCTACGTTACCAAGGGAGTCAATTTTCATAGCAAGAATGTCGTAGTTAACTCCAAATGTATCGCAAACATTGTAATAACCTATAATAATATACCCACCATCATTTGTTATTGAAGCGGCCGTAATACACACAAAATCATCATAAGTCCTTGTCCATAATGTATCACCTAAGGCTTCAGTCTTTATAAGAGTATTCGTATAATTCACTATGATATATCCTCCATCCGAAGTCTGTGTAACAAAAATACCATTATCATTAAGGCTTTTATCATAAGTGTATGACCATATCAAATAACCGCTACTATCAGTTTTGATTAAATAGACATCACCATCCCCTGCCCCAAAAGTGTATGTCACTCCGTAATAATATATCCACCGTCAAATGTCTGGGTAACACAATTACCGTAATCCGAATAAGTCCCTCCGTAAGTCCTTGTCCATAATGTATCACCTGAAGAACTTACCTTTATTAGATAAACGTCATACCAACTTGCTTCAAAGGATGAGGTACGTCCGACGATAATATAATTGTCGTCAGATGTTTCTATCACGGAAACCCCATAATCATTCTCATCACCTCCAAATACCCTTGTCCATATTGTATCACCGAGGCTATTGACTTTAATTAAATAAACATCATAACCTCCGGCACCGAATGATCTTGAACATCCAGCGATTAAATAATTTCCATCAAATGTTTGAATAACGGCCCCCCCTACATCATTACTACTCCCGCCATAAGTGCGTGTCCATAGTGTATCACCGTCAACATTAATTTTAATAAGCCAAACGTCTAATCCACCTGCCCCCGATGAAGTAGTCGTCCCGACTAATAAATATCCACCGTCAAGAGCCTGAACAGCGGAATAGCCATTATCAATAGTATCACCACCAAATGCTCTTGTCCAAACTGTATCACCGTTCAAATCGATCTTTAGAGCATATAAATTAAAGAAATCAGAAGCAGCAGGACCGTATGAACCCGTAGAACCTGTTATTATATAAGAACTATCAGTTGTTTCGAATACAGAGAAACCATAATCAAGGCCTTCTCCGCCATACGTCCTCTCCCAGCCCCCAAAACAACCCCCTGCAACAACCATCGCGAAAACAAAAACTAAAATTGCCTTTTTCATTTCATCTCCCTATTTCCGAATTCCATTATTTTCATCGGGTCGATTTCGCGCCCCAATCATAAATCCTAAATCATCAATCATAAATCTCATCCTATTCCTTCTCCCTCCTCTCAAACCCATACAGGCCCCATTTCGGGTCGTCCGGGTCGAGGTGGAGCGAGAGGTATTTCTTCACGCGGCTCACGAATTTCTCGCATTTCGCGCGAGCCTCCCTCGCCGCGCGGTAGTTCTCCTTCTTGATGCGCTTGGCGTTCTGCTGGGCGTCCCATGCCGCAACAAAAGTGTCGAAAGCCGCGCGAAGCTCGGTCATCTTGGGGATTACGTGCGCAAGTTCCGGGTCGGCGGAATGTTCGTCCCACGCTAAAAGTATCGCATTCGCAGCCTCTTTCACTTTCGCGCGCGACCGCGGCATCTTCACCGGGAAATCCAGCGTTACCCAATGCTTCTTGTTCGCTAAAACATCCACGGCGGTCTTGGCGTTGGCCAACTCTTTGGTCAACTTCTCGAAGGCTTGGTCTTCGTCGTTATCGAGCTCGATAGCTTTATAATCTGCCATAGATGCGTCTACACTTTTTGTTTTCAATTCTGCTAATGAAGCTTGTCCCTCCGCGAGCATGTCGTCGGGATTCCAAGGTTGGCCGAGGTTCATTTCAATTTGATCCAATAAACACGCGAAAGCAACGTCGAAACTCGCGTAAGACATATTGGTAAATCTGCTTCTCGGCATAATATCTCCTTTCACTTAAATACAATATAATTCTAACGCTATAAGAAGTCCATAATTTTATTGGAAATTTCATTTTGGCGATGTTATGGGCAAAAATTTTTTTATCGCAATCAATTTCTGGCTTTTCACAAGGTAATTTCGGCTTCACGTGAAAGATAATCTACTATTCATGAAGCATTTCCGGTATTTCATAAGCCGTTTTCGGCGATACGGCTATCGATTCTTGCATTACATCTAACGATTCCTGTATTACATAAGGCGTTTCTTGCATTACATAAGGCGTTTCTTTATCAGGAATTAACTCATGCATCATTAGAATCGTCTCCTGCATTGTTAGAATTGGCTTGCGTATCGCAAGAATTGCCTCGTGAATCGTAGGAATTAACTCGTGCATCGCAAGAATCGTCTTGCGCATCGTAGGAATTAGTTCATGCATTGCAGGAATCGTCTCGTGCATCGCGGGTTTTGACGTCGTTTTGAAAAAAACTCGCTCAAACGCGACCCAATTTCGCCCAAACGCGACCGGGTTTCGAAGAAAATGACCATTTCGGTATATTCGACAATTGGGCGGGCATCTCGCCGCTGTGTCACTCCGAGATATTTCGTTGCGAAACCGAAGCTACGCCGCGAGTAGTATTAATTATATTGCGAATAGGCAGTTAAACATTTATTTTAAGGATGGATTTTACAGAGGAGGACGAATTATGAAAGAAAATTGGGATATTGGCATTTGCGGTTTGAATTGCGCGCGATGCCCGCTTTACCTCATCCCCGACGAACGGCAGGCGGCTTCTGAGGTCCTCGGCTGGTTTAAAAGCCAGGGTTGGAGGGACAAGGAGATAACGGTCGAGGAATTTATGGAGACAAACGGGCGTGAGTGCGAGGGATGCCGGGGCCCGGACGATAAGCACTGGTCGGCGGATTGCCATTTCAAGAAATGCGCCCCCGAAAAGGGTTTCGAGCATTGTTTCGAGTGCGAAGATTTGCCATGCGAGGAGTTATCCAAATTCGCGAGTCAGGACGCTCCGCATCACGCGCAAACGTTGGTGAACCTGAAGCGGATGAAGGAAATCGGTCTGGAGCGATTCATCGCGGAGCAGGACGTGGTTTGTTTTTGCCCGAAAAAAAAGCCGGAATAGGATTGTCTTTATTACCGGTTTTGGTGTAATAGCTTCACTTGTTCGCGAGAGATTGCGGCAGCACATTCAATCATAGCTGATACGGGGTAACTAAATCCGCCACCAGATGTTGACGAAGGCGATGGGCTCCATGTCCCATGTCCGGTGCGCGACAAGCCCTATCTGGGCGTTGAAATGCTCCCACGAATGGATATATGACGCAAAATAGCTTATCTCGTCGGTGTCCAGCTCGAAATTCACGTCGCCAACGAGGACGTTATGGCTGTTCAGCAGCAATTCTATGCTTGCCGGCACGCTGCTCGACATGAGAAGCGCGAAGCCTGTCGTGTCGTTTCCGGGCGAGATTTCCTCGTCGGTAAGGTGAAGGTAATTCGGGCCGACGTGGAACTGAAGCCACTTTGTCGCGGGCACGCTCGCTATCGCACTGAAAATGAACGCGCCGCCGTCGGCGTTGTCGATAATCGAATAATAACCGTCGATATTCGCGGCAAGGGCGAAATGGGGCGTATCGACGAATTTGTATTTAACGTCCGCATTGAGGACGCCGAAAATGCACAGGAACGGGTTCAAACCGAATTGCGCGCGGTTGCTGAGGCCGTAGTCGAAGGACATAAGGCCTATCGAGATTACGTTTTCGCGCAGAGTGTAGGCGGTCGGGAGAGTGTGCGTGTAGATTAGCGGTTGGTCCTCGTCGATGTCCGCGAGTGCGGGCGCAATCAGCGAGACGATAAGAATTGCGAGTAGCGGTGTTTTCGTGATGTAGTTCGGCATTATACCGATTATCTATTCAGCCGTCTGGGACTGTTGGCGCTCGGATTTGGTTTCGTTGCCCATGTTGAAATAATAGTGCAGGCTGCCCTGTATCATAACCGAGGCGCGGCCGTTGTCTCGATAGAACATAATCGATTCCGCCGTTATTGAAATCCTATCGAAAAAAATCGCCTCGATTCCGAATCCAATGCCGGTAGTCCATATCTCGGTGGTTTCGTAAATAGGCTCGTAATACCAGGTATCTACAGATTCCGTATACCAGTAATATGTCTCATAGCGATAGTATTCGTAGCTCAACCCGGTCGAGATATAGAACGACGTGTTCTTGTATCTCGACAGATGATACTGGAATTCGATTCCGGGCATCGCCCACTGCTCGTGGTCCTCGTCGGCGTAGTAACCCGCCGTTAGTTGGACACCGTATTTGCCATCGTAAATGAGCTTATACGACATCCCCACGCCGGAATAATGCCCGCCGGCGACCCCCAAACCCTGCAGCCATTTCGGGAGTTCGTTTTCATCGATCTCAGTCGCGATTACCGCCGATGCCGCGATACATATAATCAGGAATGTTAAGAGCTTACTTTTCATGTGTGTCCTCTAAAGGAGTAAGTGTTTTGCCGCTGGCGCAACCCGAAGGGTGCGAAGCATCCGTGCGTCCGAAGGACGTAGCACGGATTGTGCCAGCGGTGGTTTCGCAGCTCGATCGCTACAATTTTCCATTGTTAATTGCTAATTTTACATTCTTCATTCTCTTCCGCTCTCAACTCTTTTACGGTGAGGGGACGAAGCGGATTCCGCGATTCGCGGGCGAGTTCTCATAGACCTCGATGACGTTGTAAATCACCGCGATGAAGGTCGTCGAAAATTCACCGTGGAAATAGCTGTGAATCAGGTTGACATACTCCACGACGTCCTTCTCGTAGTCGGTCAATTTCGGATCGGTCGGGTGGAGAAGGTGCGCGACGCATTTCAGCTCGTAGGACGGCATGTCGAGATAGACGAGCGAGCAGCCGGGATTCTGCATCTGGTTGAGGAAGGTGCCGGTCTCGAACTCCGGGGTCGCGTAAAGCTCCAGCGAAACTTGCTTTGTGATGTCGAACACGTCAGCGCCGGCATTGTAGTATTCGAGCAGGACATCGAGTTTTTCGGGCATCGGCGAGTCGATAGTTTCCTGCAGGTGCACGATAACCTCTTTGATTTTCTCCGGTTTCGGGACGAAGCCCGTGCCCTTGACCGCGTTGTTGATTTTCATGTGCGAATCGTTGCGGCGGATGCCCCATGTGCCCACTGCGGCGTTGTGCGGCCCGGCCATCGAGGTCGGCATCATGCCGGTTTTGATTCCCTCTATCATATCGGTTCGCGCGCCGAAATTCCAAAGGAGAAATCCCTCCGGCAGCTCGACCGGCGTGAATTCGTCCCATTCGCCGTCAATCCTGGCGCGAATCGTGCCGGTGCCGTTGCCGGACGCCTCGACCGACTCCTGATGAAATGTGCCGTCGTTCCAGAAATTGACATCGCCGTGCTCGAGTTCGCCGGCCATCACGGCGGAAACGGCCAATGCGGCCATTGCGAGAATGATAAACGAGAAGTTCATAGTGTTCCTTTCGGAATAGTTACGCGGTCGCGCCGCTTGGAGTTCAATATATATCGCGTCGGCGGGATGTCAATTTGAAATGCAGGCAAAAGCGGCGTTGACATCGGGGAGTTTTTCGCTATATTTTTAATAGAATTCAACAAACAAGGAGCGCGATATGAACAAAGTCGTGATAGTTTTAATAATCGGGTTGCTTTGCGCGATAGGAACCGTTTTCGCCGGCTGGACGCGCACATACGGCGGCGACGCAAACGACTGGGGAAGAGGTATTCAAAAAACTCCAGATGAAGGCTATATTATAGCCGGTTACACTTCATCTTTCGGCGCAGGGTATCAGGATGTCTATTTAATCAAGATAAACTCAGACAGCGACACCTTGTGGACACAAACTTACGGTGAAAATGAATATAATAAGGCATTCTCGGTTTCGGTAACCAGCGATAGTGGATTCATTGTAGCTGGAGAAACTAACTCATACCCTCCTGGAGTTGAGGACGCTTATCTTTTAAGACTTAACTCATCAGGTGACACCCTCTGGACAAAAACTTACCACGAAACAGAGGTGGAGAATTTCCATTCCGCGCTTCAAACCGACGACGGTGGATTTATATGTCTTGGCACTACCGCATGGGCCTTCGATTTCGATAGTTGCGCTATGTGGAGCCCGGATAGCAGTAATATATATCTTGTTAAAATCGATGAGGATGGAGATGTTGTTTGGAATCGCTTCTATGAAGGATATGGTCTTGCAACTGGATACGCTTTGGATAAAACCTATGACGGAGGATATGTTATTACAGGTTCAACCAAGAACCGCGAAACGGGCGAGGTCGATGTTTATATTCTCAAAACAGATTCTTCAGGTGATACAATCTGGACTGAGACTTGCGATATCTCAAGCGAAGATGAAGGCCGTGGAATTCGCCAATCTCCGGATGGTGGATTCGTTATTACGGGTTGGACTCACCCAGGATACCCAGAAGATGACCCCGCTATCGTAATCAAATTATCTACGGACGGCGAGTTTTTATGGTCGTATATGTATTATGGAAAAGAGGATGCTTGGGGACGAGGTTTAGAAGTCAATTCAGATAATAGTTATATAATCACTGGAACAACTTACGATTACGACGACTACGGTAATGACGTATTCCTTCTTAAACTGGATTCATTTGGAGATTCTATGTGGGCCAGGATATACGTTGATACTTCTGAGAGTGGGGCAAGTTCTATTGTAAAAACAGAAGATAATGGTTTTATTATCACCGGTCAAACAAGACGAGGTTCATTTGGTCGCGAAGTCTATGTTATTAAAACCGATTCCCTCGGCTATACCGGAATAGATGAGAAGCCCTCCGCGAAACCGGCGGCATTCGCCATCTCCGCCTACCCCAACCCGTTCAACGGGGAATGTAAAATTATGATTGATGATTGCGGAATGGGAATAGGCGCGATTGAGATATTCGACGTGAACGGGCGTCTCATTTATGTCATTCCCGACCCCGATCGGGAATCCAGAGTGGCGACGGAAATCCTGGATTCCCGTTTTCACGGGAATGACAAATCGGTCGTCTGGCAACCCTCCCCCTCCCTCAGCTCCGGCGTCTATCTTGTCCGGGCAACGGTCGGCGACGAATCGGTGTCGAAACGAATCGTCTATCTGAAATGAAAATTATTAATTGCAGGAGCGAATCGGCGGAACCGTCGAGCATATATAACAAAAGGAAAAACATGCGCGTAATTGGCATTTTCTCTGTAATAATCGCTCTATTTATAATCTCGACGCCTGCACTGGCCGGTGTTTTCGACTATCGCAATACAATTCTGAACCACTCCTTCGAGGAGGGGCTTTCCGACGATGGCACGCATCCGCGATGGTGGCGAGTCGGGTTCCCAGACGATGTCCCGATAGACGCGCTCGGCGAATGGCAACTCGACAGTCTTGTCGCGGCCACAGGGAGTTTTAGCCTGAAACTTATCCCCGATTGCGACAGTCTAGAAAATTATTTTCTCACGCAATTTATCGACGCCCCGACGTTCGACCTCGAGGGCCAAACAGTTACATTTTCGGTGAAAATCCGGTGTTACGCGCCGGGGGGTATCACCGCTGTTTTGTTGGCATTCAACCCACTTTCGCCCGATTCATTTCTCGGAGTTCCGGCGGTCAGTGGGCTTATTATTGGGCCGGAATACGCAGACACCGGTTTCGTGGAATTCTCCGATTCTTTCGTGGCTACAGGTTCTGCAGCGGCGATGGCCGTTATACTATTTGTCGATGGCTGGTGCGATGGCGCGTGGTTCGACGATATTCGCGTCGAGTTAGATGTCGCGGAAGCCGGTCCAGGACCGGATACATCCGACGTGCCGGATCCGCTCGGGGGCGCGACCCGCAATTTCTATGTCGGAGCCGTGGCGGATATACCGAGAAATTATTCGGAAGCAGCTTTCGATGCCCTACCGTCGGAAATCGCCGTGATTGGCGACATGGTGAATATTTTCGCTCATATCAAATGGAACGGCCTCACGGGCGAACCCCTTCTCTCCGGGCACGAGCAGCGAATCGAATGGGCCTCCTCGGCGGATGCGCTGGGTCTCGCAAAAATGCTATCGTTGGATTTCACTCACGACAGCGCTCTTTCATTGGGCGGGATAAACCCGATGCCGGACGGAACGCCTGTGGATTCGCTTTCTCCCGAAGTAAGGGCCGCGTTTATCGACGAATTAGTGGCTCTCGTCGAGGAGATCGAGCCGATAGTGGTTAGCGTTGGGATTGAAATGAATTTCTTTTTCGACGTCCGGCCAGGCCAATGGAGTAACTACATTCTCCTGCTGCAAGAAGCCCGAACCGCGCTATCGGGATACCCGGATATCCATGTAACGACATATTTTGTTCTGACGGAGATGATCGATTTCGACGGGTCTTTTTTTCCGACGATGCGCACGGCGTGGGAGTGGATAATGCCCTATTGCGAATCGGTGGCATATAGCTTCTACGCACCTTACCCGGGGACAACGGCCTACGCGGATAGCTATTTCACCGTCGTTAAGGCTCTCGCGCCGGACAAGCCGCTGCTAATCCCCGAATTCGGCTGCCGCTCGGATACGTCGCAGGGCTTTTCCGAGGAGGCCCAATTCAATATGATGCGGAAAATTGTCTGCGACCTAACGACGACGACACCGCCACCCGTGGGGGTATTCTGGTATCAGATGTTCGATACGGAATACCTCGACGCGTCGCTTTGGTTCCGCACGGCCTTCGCGACCATTGGCATGCACGATTTCGCGGGAACGCCGAAAATGGTCCACGTCGCATTCAGGAAATTGCTCGATAACACGGGCATCGCCGAGTCGCCCACCGCGAAACCTGCCGCATTCACCCTCTCCGCCTACCCGAATCCATTCAATTCTGCGGTAACGATTTCCATCTATCAGGCAGGGACGCCCGTCCTACCGGTAAGTCAGACCTCCACGCCTGAAATCGAAATCTTCGATATAAACGGGCGGAAGATCGAAGAAATCCCCCTAAATCCCCCTTTGACAAGGGGGACTTCTTTTTCTCCCCGCTTGTTAAAGGGTGGCCGGGGGGGATTTGTTTGGCAACCCGACGAAAATCTCGGCAGCGGCGTCTATCTCATTCGGGCAAAAATCGGGGATGAGCAGACGGTTATGAAGCGCGTGGTATATTTGAAATGATGACAAATCTGTCATTTCGAGAAGCAAAGCAACGAGAAATCTCGTTGAATAATTGCGAGATTTCTCCCTTCGGTTCGAAATGACAAGGAGAGCGCACTCCCCACATCGACGGATCTTTCCGCAAGACAAAAAAAGGGAGTCAAAGCTCCCTTTTTCATATCCAATCGAAATCGGACTCAGTCTTCTACGGCTTTCTGGCCAAAGAAAATGTCCAACTTCACGAAAAAGCCGTTCATTTCGGAGACCTCAAACGAATTAGTGACCGTATCGCCATCGCTTTCGAGGAACCAGAATTCGCCCTCCGCGCCGGCCAGCGGCATATGGAAACCCGTGCCTATCTGCACGCCCATAGGTCCGAGATCATACGAGGCGGTTACTTGCGGGCGCATGAAACCGTAAAAATACATATCGTTGTCGTTGTCGCCGTTGTTATCGTTGACGAACGTTATCAGCGTCCCGCCGCCGAGTGCGACTCCCGCCCCGACATTTATCGGGCCGAAGTCGGCGTAAACTTCCGGAAGAAACGCCACGCGCGCGTCGCCGAATCCAACACCCGATTCATCCTCGTCCATCGTTGCCTGATCCGGTTCGCCCTCGGTATCGAAATAGCCGCCGGAGATGATTCCGCCCAACCGCATGAACCTGTTTAGAACGCTCCATCCATGAATATCGAGCATTAGCTCGGGCGTGCTGGAAACTTCGAGGCCCATTGCTTCCGCCGTAGCGATAGCGGCATCGGCGCTGGTCAACTGGTAACCGAAACCTACGCTCGCTCCGCCGCCCTCGCCCAAAGTGACAACGGCCAGAGAGATTATAGCCGTGCAGATTAGAAAGAATCTCATTTATTGCTCCTTGTTAAACTGAATCATCTTAGCACGATGTTATTATACACAATCGAGAAAAATAAAGCAAGTGGCTTTATCTAAAACTCAATGCGCGTTTTTTATCATTGCTAATGGCAGTAAACATAGTTATTATAGGCCGCTTATGCGTAACTTGTGGCTTAAAATAAGGCTTTTTATACTTCACCTGCGATTCGAGGAATTCCTTGCACTGGCATTCTTCTTCCCATCGGCGGCGGTGACTCTCAAAGCGCACGCCTATTTTGCGCGGGTTGGAGATATGCCAAAGCACATTGCAGGCGATTTCGCGCGGACGTTCGCGGTTATCGGGATGGTCGCGCTGTTTATCGGGCTACGTAAATGGAATCCCGGCGGAAAAATCTGGAAGTTCATTCGCGAGGCCGCGCCATTTGGCCTTGCTATCGCAATTTATACCAATCTCCACGACACGATTCACTTCGTCAATCCTCACGATATTCACTGGGCGCTGATAGATATCGACCAGTGGATGTTCGGAGTCCAACCGGTAATCTGGGCGCAAAAATTCTATAATCCTATTCTCACGGAATTCTTTAGCTTCTCGTATATGAACTATTTTGTCATCCCGTTAGTAATCCCGTTTTTCCTCTATTTCAAAGGGCGCTATCGCGATTACCGCGAGACTATGCTCGGCATAATCCTCAGCTATTATTTCGGTTACGTTCTTTATATCTTGTTTCCAGCGGCTCCCCCCCGGCTCGTTTTAGCCGATCAGTTCACCGTAGATTTCACGGGATTTTTATTTAATAGCGCCCAGCATAGCGTGATTATCGGCGCAGCCAGTAGTCGCGGGGCTTTTCCAAGCTTGCATTGCGCAACGACTTTGCTCGCGATGATTTACGCCTTCAAACACGCTCGGACGATGTTCTGGGGTTTTCTGCCGATTGCAGTTGGATTAGTTCTCGCAACGATCTATCTGCGACATCATTACGTAATCGATATTTTCGCGGGTTTTGCCCTCGCTATTTTCGTCTATTTTGTCGCACCTAAAATCGATAGATGGTGGTGCCGAAAGCGTATTGTCGCTGGAACAGACGACGAGGCATGCACCTGGGTTACCGACTTGAAAGCGAAATAATCTTAAACCCGCGATTCGCCGGGGCGTCGTGCGAATTGCGCCGACGAGCTTTTTCAATAACCGGCAATTCTACAACGGCGCAATCCGCCGGGGCAAATCGCTTTTGTCAATCGAGAATTGAGGTGATAGAGGTGATAGCTCCTGTAGAAGAGGATTTAATATATTTACCTGACTGCGATTTGCCCGCCTTGTCGCCGCGTTTTTGTTCCAAGGCCAGACGTAAATTAACGCTTGGAATGTGAAATCGATGCGGTCGAATGATAACACGCACGCGGCGATAAGGCCGACGCCCCGGGCATCGACGATTTGAAAATCCCACGACTCTTTTATAGAATGTTCTATTCCACCCCCGATAAGTATTGCATTGATAGGCAGTGTAGTTTATAATGGAATGCTATTTGTATTGTAAGACCGGATGAAATCATGAAACGGACACCACTCGAAAAGCTTAGAAATATCGGAATAATGGCGCATATCGACGCCGGCAAGACGACTACTACCGAGCGTATCCTATTCTATTCCAATAAGATACATCGCATGGGCGAGGTTGACGATGGCAGCGCAACGATGGACTGGATGGAGCAGGAACGCGAGCGAGGTATAACTATCACCGACGCCGCAACGACATGTTTTTGGCGCGATCACCAGATAAATATCATCGATACGCCCGGGCATGTCGATTTCACGATGGAAGTCGAGCGCGCGCTAAGAGTTTTAGATGGCGCGGTCGCGGTATTCTGCGCGGTCGGCGGTGTCGAGCCGCAAAGCGAAACTGTCTGGCGGCAGGCGGAGAAATATCGTGTCCCGCGAATCGCCTTTATCAATAAGATGGACCGTATGGGCGCGGATTTCGAGGGCGCGCTCGATATGCTAACCGACCGACTGAAAGCCCGCCCTGTATGCCTTACGATTCCAGTCGGCGAGGCTGAAGATTTTCGCGGAATAATCGACATTCTTTGCGGAAAATTTATCGAGTTCGATCAGGATGAATACGGCGCGACGTTCGAGGAGATCGATATCCCCGAAGACATGGTCGACGAATACGAGCTTCGCCGCAGCGAGCTTATCGAGACAGTCAGCGAATACAGCGAACCGGTCCTCGAAGCCTACATCGACGGCACGGAGATAACACCGGACATTTTAAAACCAGCCATACGACGTGGCGTTCTCGAACAAAAAATTCTACCGGTGTTGACCGGAAGTTCATTGCATAATATCGGAGTTCAGCCGCTCATGGACGCTATCGTCGATTACCTTCCGGCGCCCACAGACCTACCGCCCATGGTCGGTTCCGAACCGGAAAGCGGCAAAGAACTAAAACGCGAACTCACACTCGAAGCGCCCACGAGCGCACTCGTGTTTAAAATCGCAAGTGATAAATACGTCGATAAGCTTATCTTCCTACGAGTTTACAGCGGCAGGATCGATAAAAAACTCGGCCTTCTGAATCCCCGCACGGGAAAACGCGAGCGAATAAGCCGAATTTTCCAGATGCACTCCGACAAGCGCGACCAGCTCGAAGAAGCAATCGCTGGCGACGTCGTCGCGGTGGCGGGTTTGCGCGATGTCAAAACCGGCGACACACTCTGCGACCCGAAACACCCCATCGTCTATGAGCAAATGACATTCCCTGAGCCGGTCATCTTCGTCGCAATCGAGCCGAAATCGGCGGCGGACTCCGACAAGCTGCAGGATTCGCTCACTCGCCTCGAAGACGAAGACCCCACATTCAGAGTCCGCGAGGACAAGGAAACCGGCCAGACAATTATCGCGGGCATGGGCGAGCTTCACCTCGAAATCCTCGTCGATAGGCTAATTCGCGAGTTCGGCGTCACGGCGAACGTCGGCAAACCGCAGGTGGCATACCGCGAGACAATCGCCAGCCAAGCGACGGTCGATTACAAGGTCGATAGAACGCTCGGCGAGAACACGCAATTCGCAGAGGTCAAACTCGAGTGCACCACGCGCGAACGCGGCAAGGGTTTTGAGTTCCGCGATGCCTTCGATGACAGCGACTTCCCCGCCGAGTTCCGTCGGGCAATCGAGGCAGGAATCCGCGACACGCTCGAATCAGGGCCGATTGCGGGCTATCCCCTGCTCGATGTTGGCGCGAGACTTATTTCCGCGCGATGGAGCGAGGACAGCTCGACCGCGATGGCTTTCAGAGTTGCCGCAGCAACAGCGTTCTCGCGCGCACTCGCCGACGCCGACCCGATTTTCCTCGAACCGGTTATGGATGTCGAGGTCGTTGTGCCGGAAAGCTATATGGGCGAGGTTCTCAGCGATTTGGCAGTCCGCAACGCGCATATCGAGAACGTCAGCGACCGCCGCGATTATAAAGTTATCGATTCCAGCGTGCCGCTGGCGGAGATGTTCGGCTATTCGACCGCGCTTCGCAACCTCTCGCAGGGCCGCGCGACCTACACGATGCAATTCTCGCGCTATCGCCGCCTCCCAAAAACCCGCGAGAGAGAAATGATCGAGCGCATCCGCGGATATTGACCTCGCCGGACGCAATGCAACCATCATTCATCTAATCGTTTCGAATAGGCCGCAACAATAAGTCCTTCGGTTTGATTTCCGGGTGATTATATCGACCGCGTTCGATAGTCGCCTTTTTATATTGAACAGCGTGTTTCGGGCAAATATTAAGGCACGATAAACATTGCTCGCAATGCACTTTAAGCCATACCGGTTTGTTCTCGCGAATCTCGATGTTGCCGACCGGGCAAATCGCCTCGCAAATACCGCAACCGTCGCAATTATCATCGACCCAGTAGTCTTTGCCGGTAGGGGATTGACGCGAGAAGAAAAACCTCGGACCGGCAGTCAGCCAATTGACAAAAAACGGCATACTCTCTATCTTATGTGATTTTTTTCCATTTATTTTCGGCGCGATTTCCTCGACTTTGCGACCGGCATCGGCGATGATTCCGTTAATCGTATCCTCCGACCAAACATCATACATAATGATTGCATTGCCGGGCATTCGAATCGCAAAACCGGCGGACAACTCGATTCCCCTCGCTTTTAATTTCTTGGCGACGTGTTTCAAAGTCCCGTTATAAACCCTGCCGTAAGTGCAAACGGCGAAATAATACGACCCCGGCACAGGTTCTAACTTATCGATAAACCGTGCGATAATCCCCGGCATCGTGAAAGCGTGAACGGGAAATAAAATCCCGATACGCTCCGCCCTCGTATCGATTTCGCCGTCCATAACCTTCGGAATCGCGATTAACTCGCAATCGCCGAGTTTATCCGCGAGAGTTCTCGCAATAGAAAGCGTGTTGCCGGTTCCACTAAAATAAAACAGCTTGGTCGCCATAATATCTCCTTATATACTAATAAGAGAAAAATATGTTGTTATGAAGTAACTGTCAAGTCTTTAATTCTTATGAAAGATGTTTGGCTATTCAACCGCCCTGCGAAACCTGTCGCAGGGCCGCGCGACCTACACGATGCAATTCTCGCGCTATCGCCGCCTTCCGGGTAGCCGGGAAAAAGCTATGTTAGAGCGGATTCGGGGATACTAAAAAGTATTGTTAAACGACACCTATTTTCAATCCATCATAACGCGGTTGCGCCCATTTTCTTTCGCGGAATACAGTGCCGCATCCGCGAACCTGATACACTCGTCGATATCCATTCCGTCGAAGAAACGGCTAATTCCAAAAGACATCGTAATAGATAGATTCGCGCTTCCGTAGCGATGCTCCTCGCTTTCAATTCTCGCGCGGATTTTCTCCGCAATATCCAGAGCGTGGTCCGATGATTCCCCCGGCAGCAGAATGAGAAACTCTTCGCCGCCCCATCGCGCAACATGGCCGTCATCGCCCACAGACTCCCTCATAATATCGGCGGTTTTGCACAACACGAAATCCCCACATTCGTGGCCGAAAGTATCATTGAATTTTTTAAAGAAATCAATATCACCAATTATTATCGAGAATTTTTCTTTTGCGGCGATTATTGTGTTTATTACCTCCATTATCCCCTTGCGATTGAATAGGTTGGTCATCGAGTCGGTTATCGAAGCCCGACGATAAATCTCGGCCTCGCGCTCTTTCTTTTCGAGAATGAACTTCGCTTCGATTCGCTCTATCTGACGGCTTTTATCGAGATTTAAAACTACATCGCTTACAAGCTTGAATTCTTTGAAATACCCGAACGCCTTATCGGTTTCTCCCTTTGCCTCATAGGCAAGTGAAAGAACGTGATATGCGCTTTTCATAAATCGGCGTAAATCCATCGATTGGGCCAATTCCAAACCCTTTTCCGCATGAGCAATCGCCCTATCGTAATCTCCAGTCTTAACATCCAAGCTTGCCAAATTTACGTGCGTGCTTGCGATCCCGGGTTTTTCGTTGAGATTCTCGAAAATTTTAAGACATTCCAGATAAACCTGATAAGCGCTTTCATAATCGTCCTGCTCTTTTCTAATGGTCCCGATATTATTTAGAATTGTCGCTTTCCCGCCGATAATCCCTTCTTTATTGTAATAAACGAGCGCTTCCTTATACATTTCTATCGCTTTATCCGATTGGTTTTTACCGCGATATGCACCTGCAAGCCCGCACAGAGCATGCGCTATTCCCAGCGAATCACCGAGTTCCTTTCGGATACCTAAAGACCTTCGATAATAAACTGCCGCCTGATCAAAATCGTTCTGCGCGAGATGAACATCCCCGATATTGGCGAGGTTTGCCGAGAGAAGCAATTTATCGCCGGCCTTTTCGTTTATCCCGTATGCTTCCTGAAAAGACTCCACAGCTTTAGCATAGTAGCCGGTTCGCATATATACTATGCCGATATTATTAAGCGTCTTTGCACGATAGTCGCTCTGGTTTTCGCTTTTCGCGACTTGTAATACTCCCATATATATATCTAACGCTTCATTATAATCGCCACGATGAGAATAGGCGATAGCTTTAGCGGTGAGGCATTTCATGAGTCCAGCGGTATCTTTCGTTTTCCTGGCCAACTCGATTCCCCTATCCGCCCAGGAAAACGCATTATCCGGAGATAGATGAAGAGTGCGAACCGACAGTTTAGCCATAAGCTCGGTTTTCTTGGCTACATCATCCGAAGATTCTAGTTCGGTTTCGAGACTCTTTATTTCCTCCAATAATTTTTCTTTGCCCATAATAAATCCCTTCGCAGGAACTTCATTCAACACGAATAATATGGGAAATAATGCCCCATAGTCAACGGTATTCGCCAAGATAAGAAAAAAAGGGCGGCCTCCAAGCCACCCTTTTATTATTCTATCATTCCGAACTAACACACCCTGTCATTCCGGGCTTGACCCGGAATCCATCCGGCGGCCACCCCAGCCGCCCTCCCTATATATGAACAAGGGAGCATGCTCCCTTGTTCAAGCATTCTACATTCTACATTCTACATTCTCAATTCTACATTCTACATTCTACATTCTACATTCTACATTCTACATTCTCAATTCTACATTACTCCGCCACCCTACAATAATATTCCCCTCTAAAAAGAGAGGTGCCCCGCAGGGGCGGGGTGTATTACAATAGCAAATATATTAACACTCCCCTAAATCCCGGCACCGGACCTTCCGGCCCTTATTAGAGGGGATTAAAAAAAGGGCGACCCTCGCCACCCTTTTCTCATTCTA
>Ga0272441_10000786_pt1 | contig 70218 bp, 56 predicted proteins | sample SSMProp6N_FD_193582 | JGI IMG/M metagenome (GOLD analysis project Ga0272441, IMG submission 193582) | Marine sediment archaeal communities from Little Sippewissett salt marsh, Falmouth, MA, United States - SSM-Prop-6N | ecosystem: Environmental > Aquatic > Marine > Wetlands > Sediment ...
TCTGCGCCGTCTCCACATCGGCCGTCTTGCTCACCGACATCTCCGCAGTGTAGCCGAGCGTCACGGTGTGGCCTTCCTGCACCGGCCCCGTCTCGTCGCTCGTTGCCGTCGCCGTGTTCACCAGCGGTCCCGGCAGGTCGTCTTCCGTCACCGTGTACACCGGATTGAGTGTCTGAGACGTTCCCGGCGCCAACGCTCCGAGGTCGGTGTCCAAGCCGGTCAACGGATCGGTCACGACCACGTGGTGAAGCGTCAAATCGCCGGTGTTCGTCACCACCAGCGTGTAGACGATCTCTTCACCCACTTGGGCACTCGCCGGCCCCGTCTTGTCGATCGATACCCCAGGAACAAGCACGGTGGTGGTCGTCGAGTCGCAGTTGTCTGCCTCGTTGGGATCGAACACGCGATTGGAAACACAAGCCCGATTGACCAGAGAAGACGGCGCCGCTGGATCGACGGTAGCAGTGATCTCGATCGTCACCGAACTCGGATAGGCCAGATCCCCGAGGTCGAGTGATCCGGTCCATAGGCCGGAACCGAATCCGCCACTGACGATTTCGTAGGTGGCGCTGGAGAGCCCGTTGGAAAGAGGATCGGAAACAACAACGTGAGTCGCTGTGTCCACGGGCCCGTGGTTTGTCACCACGATCGTGTAGACGATCTGTCCGCCGGCAACGGCTTCGCCCGGGGCGGACTTCGTGAGGGAGAGATCGACGGTGCAAATCCGGAGGGTGGCGTCCGCTGTGGACGAAACAGTCGTACTGTCTGGGGCCGTTCCAGCGGCGGTTACCACGTTCGTGAGGGTGTGGCTTCCCCCGCTGAATCCGTTTCGATCTGCCCAGTCGATGGCATAGGCCGCTTCGAAGGTCCACGTTTCCGAGGGGTCGAGTTGGCCGTTCGAGTTTCCATCGCCCGAGACCGGCCCGGAGACCGGCCCCACAATGTCATCCGAAAGCACGATGGAAGACAATGGAGCATTTCCCGTGTTCCAGACCGCATAGGCATAGGTGACCGTCTCTCCGACCTGTCCGTCGGCATGGCTGGACGTCTTGCTAACGGCAATTCCCGGTGAGATGTTGATGTTCGTAGTGTGGGTGTCAGTGGCTGGGCCGGTCTCCGTTGCCGCCACCACGACGGTGTTCACGATCTCCGGAAGGTCCGAGGCGTCCACCGGGCCATACGTGACTGTCATCGTTTCGGAGGCGTCGACTGCAAGTGAGGGAATGCTTTCGTAGAGTCCGAGTTTGGCATCAGTGACCGTCACGTTGTGAAGCGCGATATTCCCGGTATTGGTGACGGTGATTGTGTACTCAACAGTGCCACCGAACTCCACGGATGCAGTGCCCGTCTTCTCCACGGTGAGCGCGGGTGAAGCGGTAGGGGTGATCGTGGCGTTGTCCTGGTCATCCTCGGAAGAGGCCCCGTTGTTCGGTGTGGAATCCGGGTCGGGAACAGAACATTGGGAGACTTCGGCGGTATTGACCGTGTCGCCCGACTCCAAGACGGTGCCCGTGACGCTCAGGGTTTCGACAGCTCCCACGGAAAGGGTTCCCACCTGCCAGGCGCCAGTGATCTCGCTGTAACTACCCTGACTCACCAGGTGGGAGACGTAGTCAACGCCACTGGGAAGGTTGTCCTGAACCTTCACATTGGTAGCTGACGCCGGGCCCTTGTTGATCAGCGTGACGGTGTAGGTCGCGGATTCCCCGATCTGCGGGGCGGGTTCATCGACGGTCTTAGTCAGTTCAAGGTCCGCAACCGTGCAAGATGGCCCGGTGGTCGAGTTGACACAGACCTTTTCCCCGGCCTTGATGGCGGCCTTGATCGAAGACTCCGCAGAGGTCGTAGCCTCGGGCCGGTATCCGACGAACGTGACCGAGAAGATCATGGGGCTACCCATCGGTACGCTCGAATCGAACTTCACTCCGTAGACTCCGGTGGTAGGGTCATGTCCGAAGGCAACGCTGCCGGGAGAGGCCGAGACTATGTCGGACGCTGTGATGCAATCCCCAACACCGAGGATCCAATGGCTCACTTCCGGAAGGGCGTACGAAGTCACGCGATACCGGAAAGTGGTGTTCGCCCCATCGAATGAACTCGACAGGAACTCGATATCGTAATTGGCACAGTCTGGCTCCAGCACGGTCAAGACAGCGATCTCGCTGGTCACGGAACCACAGGCATTGCTAACATCCACGGTGTAATCACCGGCATCGGATGCAGCCAGATTGCTCAACGCCAGCGTAGAACCGGTTGCACCGGAGATCACCGAGCCATCCTTGTGCCACTGGTAGGAAAGCCCGTCTCCTATGGCGTTCACGGCCAGGACCACGGAGGATGTCTCGTAGACACTCTGGGACAGAGGTTGTGCGGTGATACTCGGGAGACTACAGACTACGGTCAGACGGCCGACCACGTAGGCAACGTTGTCCATGCCTTCTTCGGTCACAAACTGACTGACCCCGGTCCCGCCGGACGGGCTTGACGTGAAGCCGAGAATCTCAAGCGCGTACCTCGTCTCGCCGACCCAGAACGTATCGGACAGGGATCCTGCCGGGAAGAGAATCCGATCGTCGCATGGCGTGCCCGATTCTTGCCAGCTTGGGCAGCAGTTGAGAGGATTCTCTTGATTATAGCATGAGTTCGGTGTTTCGTCGAAGTCAAGCACGTACGTGAACACGGGATTCGGAGAGACGGCTGGCGTATCGAAATCCAATGTGATCCTAAGTTCCAGGCGCGTTGGAGTCGTTCCGGAAACCGGCTTATTGCGGTGGGTGAAGGTTCCGATCAAGAACGTTTCGCCTACACTGAAGGATTCGTTCAATGCGCCGGAGAACTCGAACCCACTTCGGCCGGATCCGGTGGACCTACCCCACAAGATCGAACCACTGCCCAACCCGGTGACTGAGGTGTCGGCACTGGTCCAGATCCCGTCGGCGGACGCGAGGACGAAATCCGCTGCATGGCCCGCGATTCCTGCCAAGATGAGGAGTCCGAGGGCGAAGAGAAGCCCTCGCACGAAACCCTGGGGCTTCCGGAGCGTTCGAAAACCAGGCTTCGCCCATCCAGGGGAAGCGATGAAGGACGATGCGGTGGATTCCGGGTCTTCAGTGAAATAGTCTTGCCGTGTCGGTCTTCGTTGCGCTGGTCGAACTGCCATGTTGTCCTCCCTTCAATTGGGAGACTGGCAGCCCAGCGGCCTCTTGCTCGACCCTTGGGGATCCGCGGGACTCCGTTAGAGCCCAACGAATCCGAGGGATTCGCCAAGGTCTGTGGCTTTGCGTCCCATCCTTACGGATGGTTTGCCCTTTTCACTCTCTGCGTTCTCTTTGTACGTCCGCCCTTCAGCGAGCCCTGTGCTCGCGCTACCCGACGGCCACGTCCGGCCGGCTCCTGCTCTGGATGACGAGCGCACGCTCAACGGCTTCTGCCGTTGCAATCTGCTCCTCCAGAAGGATATTTCCCAGTAGCTTCTCGGTGAATCTTGTCTTCTGCAGATTCAGTCCCTTGGCCAGATCGGCGTGGCTCAGCGCGCCCATATCGACCATGATTTCACCCAAGCGCTTCTGGCTCTCGAAATACTCCTCGAGGATTGACAGGATCACCGCACTGCGGCTCTTGCGTTCGCGACGCCCCTTGGCATCGACCTGCTTCATCAGGTAGGAGTCCGCATCGTTGTAGTAGATCGTCGTTTGCATCGCCGTTCGCCTCCTCTTCCACACCCGCTGGAAAAGCAAAAACCGGGTACCAGTCTCCTGGCAACCCGGCGACCTTGCGAACCTGTCGGTTTCACACAGAAACGCTCGCGCTTCTGTGAAGGCCCGTGGCTTTGCGCCCCTACCTTGCGATAGGTTTGCCCCTATCAGGACTACGACCTATGTGTCGCCACTATATAACGAAACAAGGTGGTTGTCAAGATTTGCCCCCAAAACAGTGAGTCTCTCCAGCCCTTCGTCCTTCTTTGCGGTGCGAAGTTCGAGGAACGTATACTCAGAATCCGATGTCCCAGAAACCGAAACAGTCTCCGATGATGCGGCAGTACATGCGACTCAAAGCCGAGTACCCGGATGCTGTTCTCTTTTTTCACCTTGGCGATTTCTACGAGGCGTTCTACGAGGATGCCAAGATCCTCTCTCGCGAACTCGATGTCGTGCTCACAGCCAGGAACGGAAACCCGATGGCCGGAGTGCCGATCCGCCGAGGCGAGACGTACGTCAACGGTCTCTTGAAGCGCGGATACAAGGTCGCCATCTGCCAACAGGTCGAAGATCCCAAGACCACCAAGGGACTGGTCAAACGGGATGTGGTCCGGGTGGTCACGCCGGGCACGGCGCTCGATGAATCGGTACTTGATGCCGGGATCAACAACTACCTGTGCGCAGCCTGGCGCCCTGTGGGTGACGCACGGATCGGCCTCGCAATCCTGGATCTATCAACCGGAGATTTTCTGTTCAGCACAGCTGATTCGCCATCGGCATTCGCCGGGGAGGTCGAGAGACGGAGCCCGAGCGAGGTGCTTCTGCCGGAGGATGCGTCGGACGAACTCGCTGCGCTGTTGTCCAACCGAACGGTCACCCGGGTTCCACCGGAGACCTTTGTTGCGCCCCCCGTCATCGAGTTCGGCGCAGACGAGCCTGGCCTCCAGGCGGCTGGCGCGATCCTTGCGTACGTCAATAGAACCCAGAAGACCGCCCAGGAACAGATCCGCCCACTGCGTCACTATCCGATCTCCGATCACATGGATCTCGATCCCTTTACGGTCAACAGCCTGGAGCTGGTCAAGCCGCTTCGTTCGGGGCAGGAGCGCGGGACCCTCCTGCATGTCCTCGATCACACCGTCACCGGCATGGGAAGGCGCCGCCTCCGGCGAATCCTCTTGGCGCCGTGGACCGATCTCTCCACGATCGAAGCCCGGTTGGACGCCATGGAGGTCTTCGTGCAGACCAGTCTGCTGAGACAAAACTTGCGCGACCGCATCAAGGAAGTCCACGATCTGGAGCGACTATCCGGAAGGCTGGGTGCCGGTCGCATGCGCCCGTTCGACCTGGGGATGCTCCTTCACTCGCTCGAAGTCGTACCAACGGTTGCCGACGCCCTTTCCGGACATCTCGGGACAGGAAAGGAGCAAACGGACGTCCTGCGCAACCTGTGTGTCGTATTGCGCAACGAACGGATCGCCGAACTTCAGAAGGAATTCGCCGGCATGCTCGTGGATCAGCCGCCGCCCACCCCTCGAGACGGTCCGATGATCCGTCCGGGGTACAGTACGGATCTCGATGCCTTGCGCGAAACGGCACGCGCGCTCAAGGCGCAGCTCGCATCCCTTGAACAAGATCAGCGCAAGGAGACGGGAATCCCATCGCTCAAGGTCGGATACAACCGCGTCTTCGGCTACTACCTCGAGGTGACCAAGACACACCTCGACAAAGTCCCCGAAGCGTACCGCCGTCGTCAGACCCTGGCCAATGCGGAGCGATTCGTCACCGAGGAACTCCAGGGGATCGAGGAGCGGATCGCGCTGGCGAATGAACAGGCCGAGTCGGTTGAGCTGGCGTTGTATGAAGAGGCGTTGGCCAAGCTCACAACGGAGCTCCCACTACTCCAGGAGATGGCCGATGCCCTGGCCGACCTCGATGTTCTCCTGTCTCTCGCCGAGATTGCCCACCGGAACCGGTACATTCGCCCGGCCTTCACGAGAGAACACGCATTGCGCATCCGAGGTGGACGTCATCCGGTGGTGGAGTGTCTGGAGGAGTTCGTTCCGAACGATCTCGATCTGCCGCCCGGGAGAGATCTGGTGATCCTCACCGGCCCCAACATGGCAGGCAAGTCCGTGTACCTTCGCCAAGCGGCCCTCTTGTGTCTGATGGCGCAGGCCGGATCGTTTGTCCCGGCAGAGGAGGCCGTGCTCCCGATCGTCGACCGCGTCTTCGCGCGGGTCGGTGCCAGCGACATGTTGGTCGAGGGAATCAGCACGTTCATGATGGAGATGCTCGAGGTCTCGGCGATTCTCGAGCGGGCGACGGCCAGGAGCCTGATCATCCTCGATGAGATGGGCCGGGGAACCAGCACGTTCGACGGCGTGTCCATCGCCTGGGCAGTGGCCAGCGAACTGGCGACATCCGTGCGAGCCAAGACGCTGTTCGCAACGCACTACCAAGAATTGACCCGCCTCACCGACGACGTACCGAATGCGGTCAATCTCCACGTAGCCGTCAAGGAGGTCGGCAAGGACATCGTCTTCCTGCACCGCGTCGAGCCGGGGACCGCCGCAGGAAGCTACGGGGTTCACGTCGCCCGCCTGGCCGGACTGCCCGCCCACATCACGGAAAACGCCGACCGTATTCTCAACGAACTCCTGACCGAAGCGCCGCTGTCGCACCTCGGCGAGCAACCCCACGCCGATGTCCTCCCGTTGTTCGGCAACGAGGATCACCCGGTGGTGCAGAAGCTCCGCAAGCTCGATCCGAATACCATGACGCCGTTGCAGGCACTCGCGATGCTGGCGGATCTGAGGGATCAGCTTGACTGAGACCGCCGAACGGCTCACGCTCTGGAAGATCGTCCGATGATGACACCGCCCGAGTACTCGCACGCGCCGATTCTTCCGAACGTCGTGGTGGAATTCTGTGCCGCCGTGACGGGGGCAACCGTGCTCGACGGCACTCTTGGCCTCGGCGGGCACACCGAGGCCCTGTTGGAGGCAAATCCGACGCTTCGCGTGATCGGTGTGGATCGCGACGCGTCCGCCTTGGCCGTTGCCGAGAAGCGGTTGCAACGGTACCAATCGAGGGTCCGGCTCGTTCACGGGAACTACCGTGACATCGCATCGATTCTGGATCGCCTTGGCATCGATGCCGTAGACGCCATTCTGTTGGACATCGGCGTCTCCTCGATGCAATTGGATGATCCCGAGCGAGGTTTCAGTTTCCGCGCCACCGGGCCGCTGGACATGCGTATGGATCGATCCTCCGGCATCACCGCCCAAGAGTGGTTGGAGTCCTCGACCGAACGGGAACTCGTGGATGCACTCCGGCGCTACGGCGAGGAACGATATGCTCCACGCATCGCTCGGGGCATCCTCGCCGCCCGCAAGGCCGGGCCGATCGACACCCCTCAGAAGCTGCGCGACATCGTACACCGGTCCGTTCCGGGGAGTTACTTCGCCCAGCGGATCGATCCCGCCACAAGAACGTTTCAGGCCGTACGGATTGCGCTCAATGAGGAACTCTCGAGCCTCGAGCAAGGACTGTCGGAGGGATTCGAACGCCTCGCGATCGGCGGGGTCTTCGTTGTGATCACCTTCCACTCCCTGGAGGACCGGATGGTCAAGCGCTTCTTCCGGCACAAGGCCGCTGCCTGTGTCTGCCCCCCGGACTTCCCGGAGTGCCGCTGCAACAAGGTTGTCGAAGCGGAGATCCTCACCAAGCGCCCCCTCCGAGCCGATGAAAGCGAAGTCGAGATCAATCCCCGCGCACGCAGCGCCAAGCTGCGCGCGGCACGCAAGGTAAGCTAGTTCAGGACAAGAGGCGACAGTTGTCCAACCTGCGTGTTCCGTTCTCCACTACGATTCCGGTGACATGTCGTATCGCGAGGGAATCCGAACGCTTGAATGGAGCGCGTCTGCTCGACGCCGGCGCAGCCGCGCGCGGGCCCATGTCCACGCCGGATCCATCTCGCTGATGCTCACCCTCGGTCTGCTGGTGGTTGCCGCCGGCCTCTGTTTCCTGTACGTCCAGCAATCTACCGCCCTGCGAAGCCTCACCGCACAATGCGAAGACACCCGGCAGGCCCTTGCCGAGGCCCGGGAGATCAACGCCGCGCTTGCGTACGAGATCGATCACACGTTCTCTCTACAGCGGATCGCCGACTTCGCGCGGAACCGCTTGGGAATGATCGAACCGACCACCATCCGCTATGTCCAACGCACCCACGCCCCCGGTTCCTGAGCGCTTGACCCGCCGGCGAGGGCGGATTATCGCCGCGTTTCTGGCAATCTGCGCCCTGGGGCTCGTGGTTCGTCTCGTCCAGATCCAGCTGGTACAACACAGCGCCTGGAGCCAGCTGGCGACCGCCATCCAGGAATCCACCATCGAGATCCCGCCCAAGCGCGGGACGATTCGCGATCGAAACGGCACGCCGCTCGCACTGGATATCAAGGCCATGGCCATCGCCGTCGACAGCTACAACATGACCAAGCCCGAGACCCTGGTCGACATTCTCACCGAGGAGCTTGACGCACGGCGCAGCACGATCTCGGATCTGGTGTATCGGACCAGCTACTTCACTTGGATCGACCGCGCCGTCGATCTGGAGGCCGCGCGGCGCATCGAGCAACGAGCCGACGCCGCCGGAGCGTACGGACTGATCTTTTTCGACGCATGGAAGCGCTGCTATCCCCAGGGCCGCCTCGCGTCGAACCTCATCGGATTCGTCGGAACCGACGGGGAGGGACTGGAGGGCATCGAACTGGAATTCGATGACACGCTTCGCGGGTCGCCCGCCTTGATCCACGTGGTTCAAGGCGCGGACGAAAGGACGTACCAACTGGAAGTGCTGGATGCCGGCACCCCGGGCGTCGACATCGACTTGACGATCGATGCCAAGCTCCAGTTCATCTGCGAAGAGGAGATCGAGCGTGGGGTATCGAAGTTCCGTGCCGACGCAGGGATGATCGTCGCCGTGGATCCCGGCACGGGAGAGGTCCTGGCGATGGCGCAGGACAAGGGGTACGACCTCAATACCTTCTGGACCTCCACGGTTGAAGAACGCCGAAATCTCGCGGTGACCCACCTCTTCGAGCCCGGATCGATCTTCAAGGTCTTCTCCGGGTTGGCGGCGTTGGAAGCGGGGGTGGTCACGGTTTCCGACACATTCAACGGAGACGACGGCATCACGGTTGCAGGACACGTGATGCACAACTCGGAGTTCGACTCGTTTGGAACCGTGACCTTCGGCGAGATCATCGAGAACTCGATCAACACCGGGATGATCCAGGTGGCGCAGAGACTCGGAATCGATCCATTCCAAGCGTTCCTGAGCCGCCTCGGCTTCGGCGAGCCCACCGGGATCGAACTGCCCGGCGAGGAGCGCGGCATCCTCAGAGATCCGGAGGATTGGACCGCGCTCGATCTTGCCGCCGCGTCCATCGGACAGTCGGTCGCGGTGACGGGCATCCAGCTCGCCCGCGGCCTCGCTGCTGTAGCCGCCAATGGCATCCTCCCCACCCCGTCGATCGTGCAATCCGGCGCCACCTCTCCCGTACGCGTCGCAAGCGAGGCCGGATGCAGCACCATGCGCAATCTCATGCAACGTGTGGTCGAGAGCGGAACCGGCACCCTTGCGGCGATCGACGGATTCCCGGTGGCGGGGAAGACGGGAACCGCACAGAAGGCCACGCCGGGACGAGGGTATGTCGACGAGAAGTACACCTCTCTGTTCGCGGGAATCCTTCCCGCAGATGATCCCGAGATCGTGTTTGTCGTGATTCTCGATGAGGTCAAGACCACACCCGTGTGGGGCGGGTACACCGCCGGGCAGATCTTCCGTGAAGCGGCCACGCGGTACACCCGCCTCGAACGGCTCGCCCCAGTGGCGTACCGCTAGCGGCGCAGGTATACCGCGAGCATCGACAGATCGGCCTGGGAGACACCGGGAACCCGCGTCGCCTGCCCGAACGACCGCGGACGAACACGGGAGAGCAGATCGCGCCCCTCGATCGACAGATTCTCCAGCGCCGCGTAGTCCACGTCTTCGGGAATCGTTAGGTGTTCCATCCGCCGGAGCTTCTCAATGTCCCGTTTCTGCTGAGCCAGGTAGCCGTCGTACGTTCCCTCGATCTCGACCTCATCGCACACGTCGGCCGGTACGCCCCCCGTGTCGATCAGATCGGTCAGCCCGACGCCGGGACGTCGAAGCAATTCGTACAACGAAGCGCCGTTGTGGCTCAACCGAGCGATGCCGCGAGCCGCGAGCCGATCATTGATCGGATGCCGCGGGCCGATCCGCACGCGCTTCAGCTCCTCAAGCAACCGCTGGATCCGATCGTGACGCTGCACGACCTGCTCGTATCGATCGTCCGGCAGCAGACCGAGACGGTGCCCGAGCCCCGCCAGACGGAGGTCGGCGTTGCCTTCCCGCAGGGTGATACGGTACTCCGCCCGGGAGGGGAGCATCCGGTACGGTTCGGAGATCCCTTTGGTGACCAGGTCGTCGATCAACACACCGATGAACGCCTCGCCCCGTCCGATGACCACCGGATCGTCGCCCCGCAACGCGTGAACCGCGTTCACGCCGGCCAACAGCCCTTGCACAGCCGCTTCTTCGTAGCCCGTGGTTCCAATCAACTGTCCCACGAGATAGAGATTCGCGATTCCTCTCACCTCGAGCGACGGCGAGAGACGCAGCGGATCGATGAAGTCGTACTCGATGTTGTAGCCGTACCGCTCGATGTGCGCCCGTTCCAGCCCATCGATCGAATGGACGATCCGTTCCTGCGTCTGCGGATCGAACGCCGTGTAGATCCCCTGAAGGTAGATCTCGGCAGAGTCCCGTCCCTCCGGCTCGAGAAAGACCTTGTGGCTCTCGCGACCGGGAAACTTGACGATCTTGCTCTCCAACGAAGGACAGTGCCGCGGCCCTTGCCCGGTCATCAAGCCGTTGTAGTTCGCGCTGCGCTGCAGGTTCTCACGGATGATCCGGTGGGTTTCCGCATTGGTGTGGCTGACGAATACCGGGTAGTCGTCCGGAAGCACGCGAGGCTCATTCCAAAAGGACCAGGACAGCGGACAATCACTCGTTGGCTGGCGCTCCAAGCCGGAGACGTCCACGGTGCGTGCATTCACGCGCGGCGGCGTTCCGGTCTTCAGCCGGGCCAGAGGAAGCCCGATCCGTTGCAGCGCCTCGGCCAACCGAAGCGACGGAGGCTCGCCGGCCCGGCCCGCGGGATAGGCCACATCCCCCATCAGGACACGGCCGTTGAGAAACGTTCCCGTGGCCACAATGACCGAACGCGCCCTCAGGCTCAAGCCCTCACGGAGCGACACGCCAACCACGCGGCGGTCGTTCACGGTGAGATCCTCCACCATCCCCTCGATGAGGTCGAGTCCGTCGGTGGCCTCGAGAATCTTTTTCCACTCCGCCTTGTAGGCATTCCGGTCCGCTTGCGCGCGGCGGACCTGCATGGCGGCGCCCTTGCTCGTGTTGAGCATCCGGATGTGAATCATCGAGGCATCGGTGACCCACGCCATCGCGCCGCCCAATGCATCGATCTCCCGGACCAGCTGGGACTTCCCGGGTCCGCCGATCGCCGGGTTGCAGGGCATCTTCGCGATCTCACTCAGGCTGATCGTGATCAGGGCGGTGTCCGCACCAAGGCGCGCCGCGGCCCACGCCGCTTCACACCCCGCGTGGCCGGCACCGATGACCACCACGTCATAGCTTCTCATCGTCGGGGGATGGCTACTCCTTGTTGCGCTTCTTCAACCACTCGAATAGCTCCAGCGGAACCGGGAAGACAATCGTCGACGCGTTCTCGGCCGAGATGTCGTTTAGGGTCTGCAGGTACCGCAACTGAAGGGCGGAGGGGTTCTTCTCGATGATCGCCGCGGCCTCGCCGAGCTTGGTCGCAGCCTGAAGCTCGCCTTCGGCGTTGATCACTTTGGCACGGCGATCCCGCTCGGCCTCGGCCTGACGGGCGATCGCCCGCTGCATCTCGGCGGGAATCTTCACGTCCTTGATCTCAACGGTCTTGACCTTGATCCCCCATGGGTCGGTCTGTTCGTCCACGATCTTCTGAAGCTGGATGTTGATGGACTCGCGTTCGGCCAGCACCTGATCGAGTTCGAATCCCCCGAGCACGCTGCGTAGGGTGGTCATCGCGATCTGCCGCGTCGCCTCGATGTAGTTCTCCACCTCGACCACCGCAGCGCTTGGATCCACCACGCGGAAGAACAGCACGGCATTAACCTCGGTCGAGACATTGTCCCGCGTAATGACCTCTTGCGGCGGAACATCCAGCGTCACTGTCCGCAGGCTGATCTTCACCATCTTGTCAACGATCGGGATGATGAAGAAGATCCCCGGGCCCTTGGCTCCCACCAGGCGCCCGAGACGAAAGATCACTCCGCGCTCGTACTCCCTGACAACCTTGATCGCGTTGGCCAAGAACAGCAAGACCACAGCCACAATGGCGCCAATCGTCGTGTACATCGGATCTCCCTTCCCGCGAGGTAATGAAACGTGGGGATGGTAGATGTCGCGTGTACGCTTGTCAATTCTACACAGCAGGCCGCCGTGTTCGGTATACTCTGGCGCCAAATCTCGTGGTGGAGGTATCCCCGTGCGCCAACGACTGATTGCCGGAAACTGGAAGATGAACAAGACCCCGGGAGAGACGGAAACGTTCGTCCAGGCATTCCTCGAGACGATCCCAGTGTCTCCTACTCCGGAGATCCTCATCATCCCGCCGTACACGAGCCTCGACCGAGCAGGACGGCTGCTCCGCGATGCGCCAGTCAATCTCGGCGCCCAGGACATCCACTTCGAGCCGGCCGGCGCCTACACTGCGGCCATCTCCGCCGAGATGGTACAGGCCTGTGGATGCCGGTACGTCCTCGCCGGACATTCGGAGCGCCGGCACGTGTTCGGCGATGATGATGCCACGGTAGCGCGAAAGCTTCATGCGATCTTGCGTGCCGGCCTCGTCCCGATCCTGTGTGTCGGCGAGACCCTGGAGGAGCACAAGGCCTCCGAAACCGAGGCCGTCTTGGTTCGGCAGCTGTCACGCGGTCTGCGAGACATCGCGGCCCAGGCGATGGCCGGCATCGTGATCGCCTATGAACCGGTCTGGGCCATCGGCACCGGCGAGACGGCCACGCCCGACCAAGCCCAGAATGCCATCCGTGCCGTTCGTACGTGGCTCAAGGACCGCTTTGACGAACCCACGGCGCAGGCCACGAGAATCCTTTACGGAGGCAGCGTCAAGCCGGCGAACACGGCGCAGTTGGTGTCGCAACCCGACATCGATGGCGCCCTGGTGGGCGGAGCATCGCTCGATCCGGCGTCGTTTGCCGCGATTGTCGAGGAAGCTTCCCAGCCGCAATGATGAACGACCAGCGACGCGGCCTTCTGCACTCGATTCCCAATCAGATCACCGTTGCGCGCATCGCGAGCGTTCCGTTGGTCATGTATCTGATCCTGAGCGAGTCCGCCATCGCGCGGGTATTCGGCGTGATCCTGTTCTTCCTTGCGGCAGCATCCGACGCCGTCGACGGGTATCTGGCACGCAGCCTGGAGCAGACCAGCACCTTCGGCAAGTTCGCCGATCCGATCGCCGACAAACTCCTGGTCTCCGGGGCTCTGATCGCACTGGTTCAGCTCGGGGACCTGTCCGCGGCCGCGGTCATGGTCATTGTCGCACGGGAGTTCCTTGTGACCGGACTCCGGATTCTCGCCATCTCCGAGGGCGAGGTGATCGCCGCCAGCCCATTGGGCAAGCTGAAGACCGTGTCTCACATCGCCTTGGTCCTCGCCGTCCTGGCGAACCGGACGTTCGTGCTCGGCACGGCAGGAGGTCTGACACAAGAGATCTGCCTGTGGATCGCGCTGACGCTGACCGTTGTCTCGGGGGTCGATTACTTCGTTCGGACACGGCACCTGTTCACCTAGTCCGGCCACGAGCAGCACCGCGGTTATTCGCCGATCACCTTGACGAGTACACGCTTTCTTCTCCGGCCGTCGAATTCACCGTAGAAGACCTGTTCCCAGGGGCCCAGATCGAGCCGGCCGTCGGATATCGCAACGACCACCTCCCGCCCCATCACTTGGCGCTTCAGGTGCGCGTCACCATTGTCCTCGCCGGTTCGATTGTGCTCGTACCGCTCGATCGGCTCGTGTGGCGCGATCTCCTCGAGCCAGCGCTCATAGTCGGCATGAAGGCCGGACTCATCATCATTGATGAAGACGCTGGCCGTAATGTGCATCGCATTCACCAACACGAGTCCCTCGCGAACGCCACTCTCGTCGATCGCCCGTTCGACGTCCCGGGTGATGTTGACAAACGCCCTTCGCGTCGGAATCTCAAACCACAGCTCTTTTCGATGGCTCTTCATGGCGCCTCCTCTTCGAACACCCTGCAACCAGAGAGTGTAGCTGCCCCGAAGCACGCCCGCTTCGCACCGGGCCCGCACCGGACGCTAGAATAGCGAAATCCGGAGAGGGGAGGTTCTGTGCATGAGACGATCGTCGACGCTCCATTATCTCGGCGTTGCCCTGGTCGCCTTCTCCGCGCTGCAGGCGGCTCCACTGATCGTCAGTGTCTTGCACCAGGAGACCGTCCGGTTCCCTTTGCAGATCTACGCCATTCCCGCCGGGATCAGCCTGCTGCTCGGCGCAGCCTTGGTCGCCATCTTTCGTCCACGCTATCTCACCGCCGGAAGCGCCATGGTGGTTGGAACCCTCGGCTGGTTCGCCCTGTCGCTGTTGGGCGCGATTCCCTATTGGCTCGCACTCGATATCACGTACCTCGATGCCCTGTTCGAGACCACCAGTGGATTCACCACCACCGGCGCGACGCTGCTCTCGGGACTGTCCACGCTTCCCAAGAGCCTGCTGCTGTGGCGCGGGTTGACGCAATGGATTGGCGGATTGGGGATCTTCACCCTGTTCCTGTTCATCGTGCGGGAGGGCGGTTGGCGTCATTCGCTCCTCGGCGCCGAAACGCACAAGGCGTCGTCGGAACGATTCTCTCCGGGAATCTTCAGCTCACTTCGAATCCTGTGGTCGATCTACGCCGGCCTGACCGTGTCATGTTCCCTGCTTCTCTGGGTCCTCGGGCTGTCACCATTCGATGCCGCGGTCCATGCGTTGACCACTGTGTCCACCGGCGGATTCTCCACGTACGATGCGAGCATCGCCCACTTCGCCGCCTCCGGATACCGACACGCCGTGGCCATCGAATACGCGGTGATTGCCTTCATGTTCCTTGGGGGAACCAGCTTCCTCGTTCACTGGAATCTCCTGCGGCGCCGATGGCACGCTACGGCCAGAAACACCGAACTCCGGGCGTGGTTGCTCTTGCTTGCTTCCGCCACCGTACTGGTGGCAGTTGCAGACCGATCTCAGATCGCATCACTCGGGATCCACGGCCACATTCGCCGATCGCTGTTTCATGTGGTATCGATCGCCACCACCACGGGATTCACGACCGCGGACCTGACCTCGCCCGTCTTCTCACCGTTCACTCGGCAGATCCTGTTGCTGCTGATGGTGATCGGTGGCTGCGTCGCATCGACCTCCGGCGGCCTGAAGGTCGCCCGGATCACCGTACTGGCCTCGGTTCTGCGGCGAACCCTCCGGCGGATTATCCGCTCGCCGCAAGAGGCCGTTCCACTTACCCTCGGCAGGCGTCTCCTGCCGCCCGAGGAAGCGGAGCGGAGCGCCGCGATCGGTATCGCGTGGATCGCTGCCATCGTCGTGCTGTGGCTGTCTACAACGATCATCTCCCGCCTTTCCGGATGGGAGTCTCTGTCTGCAGCCGTCTCCGCAGTGAGCAACATCGGACCGAACTACATCGCCCCAAAGGCCTTCGCCGGACTGGGGGCGGGAACCAAAGTGTTGTACATCCTGGCAATGGTCGCCGGCCGATTGGAGATCTTGCCGTTGTTGCTGATCTTCTCTCGCCGTGCATGGAGGTAGGTGAGTCACGATGAGGATTGTCGTAGCCGGAGCAGGCGTCACCGGACGCCGTCTGGTCGGCCAGCTGGTCACCGGGCGCCACGACCTGGTGGTGATCGATCTCAACCGCGAATTGTGTGAAGCCGTGAGCGCAGAGTATGGTGTGCCCGCGCTAAGCGGAAACGCCACAGATATCGCGACACTCGAACAGGCGGAACTCCACCGTGCGGATGTGGCGGTGGCCCTGATGCGCGCCAGCGCCGACAACCTTGCCTTTGCCCTGCTCGCACGCGGCGCCGGGGTGAAGCGAATCATTGCCCGGATGCCAAATCCAAAGTACCGCGCCGCATACGAGAGCGCCGGGGTGACGAGCATCCTCGATGTCGCCGGGCTGTTTCTCGACCGGCTCGTGTTCGAGATCGAGCGGCCTCCGGTCCAGCAGGTCGCCGCCCTCGAAGGCGGTCAAGGCGCCGTGGTCTGGATCACGGTAGGCAAGGGCTCGTCCGGCGCAGGGCGGCCGCTGGAAGAGCTTCGGCAAGACCGTCGCTTTCCCCACGGCTGTGTCGTCGCGGGGCTGATCCGCGAGAACACCGATCGGCTGCTATTTCCTACGGCGCGCGACCGGCTCCTTCCCGGAGACCGGGTCCTCCTTGTTGGCACGATCGCCGGGCTGACCAAGGCCGCGGATCTGTTCGGGGAGCGTCACGGCCTGTCCGCGCTGTTTCATCGCACCCGGCCGTCGGCGATCGACCGCGAGGAACAGGCACAGGCCCGTCTGGATGCATCCCAGGACGATGCCGCCGAGAGGGAGGAGCAGCCGGAGGACGAAGGAACCACAACAGAGCCGTAGAGGAACCTACCGTAGCGCGACGGGCGGAACCACGCCGACGTCGCGAAACACGGCATGTCCCAAGACCGCCAGGTCTTCGCCGGTGTATACCAACACCGTCAATTCGAGCCGGTCCGGGTCGGCAAAGATCGTCCGATCCCGGAGCAATGGATTGAACACCAGTCCCTGGTTGCGAATCGAACCATCGTCCTTGCGCAAGGCCTGCGCCACCGACCAGAAACCGGGGAGGTCGCGGTAGAGCACCTCATTGTTCAAGAGAACATCGAACCGGCTCCGGCCGGCGAGCACCGCGTCGGTCTCCGGCAGCCGAGGCTCACCGAAGCCGGTCCCGCCGTGAACCAGAGCACCGGTCCTCACATCCGTCTCCGGCCCGAGGACCGAGACCAGGACCAACTCGCCCACCGCTTCGCGTTCCCCCAGCAAGAGGCCACGGGCGGCCGGTCCCTGAACGGTCGCCCGAACGCTCCCGGCACCGCCCGCTGCCGACCACTGCACCCTCGCGCCCCCGTCCACGGCACGAACGCCGTCTCCCCCAGCATAGACAAACGAATCCTCCGACCGGCCGATCCACACCGCGGCATCTCCCACAACGCTCCACCCCGACGTCACGGCATCGTCATCCACCGCCGCGTCGTAGAGCATCCCCCCGGCGACGCCCAGCAGTGCAAGACCGAGAATCACTGCCAGAACGCGCAGAACATCCATCGAACGATCTCCTTTGCCTAGAGGATCGAGGACTACCGCAACCGGCTACGGAACCACCGAAAACGGAGCGTCCAACGCGAGGCTTCCATTCAGCAGGCCATGGACGTGATACCGGCCGGGGGCAAGCCCGGACAGATCGAGTTCATAGTGTCTCCACTCTCCGTCGGACACCACGTCCTCGAACTGCTCGACCACCGTTCCATCCTCGGCAGCCCACACCACATCAAACAGATCGTAGTCCTGAATCCGCGTGAAGTGCACGATGAAGTGCGCATCATCACGGCGGGCGGAGAAGCGGCTCGCTTCATCCCGCCCGATGTACCCGTTGTTCTTGACTTCGATCTCCCGGTACAACCCGTAGCGGAGCTCGCGGGTGTAGGTCGTTGAGAGGGCGTCGACCACATCGGACGCCATCTCGACGCTGGCATTGGCCAACAGGGAATCGAACCCGCCGAATGCGGTGTTCGAACGAACCGTCGCCTGATCGGAGCCGAAGAGATCCAGCGCGTGTTCGATCATGCCCGTTCGCGCGTCGATCACCTGCACCTGCGCACGGACGCGGACGGCATACTTCGTGGCCGGCGTGGTTTCGATGCAGTCTCCGTCCTGCCACGTCACGCACAGCGTCGTCTCCTCCGCGGACGTGTCCACCGCATACACCGATCCGACGATCAGCTTGTTGACGCCGGAGAGGGACCCGATCTCGACCGCCGTGGTCGGATCGATGAATCCCGTGTCACTGAGCGCGTGCTCGAGGAGCAGTGCATCGAGCTGCGCGCGAGAGTACACACTCACGGCATCGGCTCGAACCAGGCTCGCTTCGATCCGCCGGGCCAGGGTCTCCTCCACGCCGGGCCAGCTGGCACTGTTGCCGAAATCCAACACCGCAACATCAAGGCTCTCCGTGGCAATCACCGCGCGCCCAGCCGGTTCGGGAATCACCAGAAAGAGCACCGTGGCGACCAAAACCAGACCGATCGCGACTGCAATCAAGACTCCAACCGTGTTGTTCATCGGTTCTCCTCACCTTCGCGCCGCATCACCGGACGCGTCCTCACGTTACCGGGTGCCCAGGCCGGGAATCAAGGGTTCAAGCGGAGAGCGGACGCCGAAGCATGTGCTCGCGCGCCGCGGCACACCCCACGGCATTCGCTCGTGCAAGATCGCCATCGTCAAGCAGCGTAACACAGAACCCGGCAGCGTACGCGTCCCCTGCGCCGGTCGAATCCACATCCAACGCGGAGGATTCGTGAAGACGACTTCGCGCCCGTTCCTTCCACGCCAAGGCCCCTTGAGCCCCCAGCGTAAGGGCACCCACAGGAAACCTCTCTACCAGCCATTCCACCACCGTCTCTGGATCACGCTCGCCGGTGAGCAGCATCCCCTCGCTTCGATTGGGAAAGATCCACGAGGCATCGGCGATCGCCACAAGGAATTCCTCACGGCCGAACGAACGGATCAGGTTCGCCGGGGGTGGGTCGACGGAGATCGACAGGCCTTGCTGCCGGGCCAATGCCAGGAGCTCGAGTACGTGCGGGCGCTGCCGGGGCGACAAGAACGCATACCCCGAGGCGTGCAGATGGCGTGCACCGCACAGCGCGGCCCGGGCCGCATCATCCACCGACAGACCGTCGTTGGCACCCCGTGAACAGATCATCGACCGCTCTCGATCTCGCTGCATCGAGACCACCACACCGCTTCGCATCCCCACGCGACGAACCAGCGGACGCACGCCGGCATCTTGCAGCGACCGGATCAGCAGATCGCCGACCCCATCGGTTCCCACGCTTCCGATGAACGTCACCGATGCGCCGTGAGACGAAGCCACGCGTGCAAACGTCGCCGCCGAACCGCCGGGTTCCGCGCGAACCACTTCGCGGCGCTCGTCACCGGCAACGATCGGGGCCGCCCCTCGAATGCAGACATCGAGGTTGAGGTCGCCGACCACGACAAGCCGGTTCATCGGGATAGACGCAGAGACGAGACCGCTTCGGCAAGCGCACCCACGCGGGCGACATCCACCGGCCGATCGACCTGTCCGTCCTCTTTCAGCACCGTACCGACGATGAATCCATCCGCATCTCGATACGTGGATACATTGTCGATTCGCACGCCGCTGCCCACGAACACCGGAAGGCACGAGGCGCCCTTCACGGTCTGCACGTCTTCGGCCGCCGTCCGGCGTCCGGTTCCGATGCCAGAGACGATCAATCCGTCGGGACGATTGCGAGCGGCATCGATCGCCGCCTCTTCAAGGTTCGTGAGGTGCGCCGCATGCTTCACATGAACGTCCGCAAGGATGCTCGTCTCGGACCCGAGGTCCTTGCGAAGCCACTGCAGTTCCCGCGCCTGTCCCTCGATCATGCCCTGATCCGCGAACGCCACGCCCGCAAACACATTGACGCGGACGAAGGACGCACCCGCGGCCGTGGCAATCGCCAGCGCAGCCAGACCGTCATTTCGAAGCACATTGACGCCGATCGGCACGTGGGCCTTCTCCACCAGCTGATGGATGACCACCGACATCATCGCGATCGTCTCGCGTGGGGCCATCTTCGCGTACGGCGCATCGCGGAAATTTTCCACCAACACCGCATCGATTCCCCCAGTCTCCAGCGCGTACAGGTCCCGCAGCGCCGCATCGAGAATCGGTCGACCCCCTTGCTTCCGGTATCCCACGCTCCCGGCCAACGGCAACAGATGAATCATCCCGATCAACGGCTTCTCAACAAGAAACGGTTTCATGATGGCCGTAACTATAGCGCGTTTCCGGCAGCCTGTACATCTCTTCGACCCTTGCGTTCCGGATCGGACCCCGTATACTGGCTGGTATTACGAAGTTGAGGTGAGTATTACTCGATGGCTGATATCGTTCGTTTCAGTGTATCGATCGAAGAGGATTTGATGCGAGCATTCGATGCATTCGTCCGTGAGAAACACTACGCCACCCGGTCCGAGGCGATCCGAGACGCCATTCGGCAGCAGTTGGTTCGCCACGAATGGGACGAGGGAGAGGAAGTCGCCGGGGTGATCACCCTGCTGTTCGATCACCATCGTTCCGGTCTGTCGGATGCACTGACGGAGATCCAACACCAGGCCCTTGGCTGTATCATCTCCGCCACCCACGTTCACCTCGACCACAGCAACTGCCTCGAGTTCATCGCGGTGAGGGGTAACGCAGGCACAATCCGTCGGCTCGCCGATCGCCTGATCAGCCTCAAGGGCGTCAAACACGGGGAGATCACGGCAACGTCTACAGGAACGCACATCGCATAGCCCCCTCAAAGGAGGATCCCATGTTTCAGCGTACGCTCACTCTGATGATTCTGGTGCTCGCGACCTTCGCTTCGGCCGCGTGTGCACAGGTCGTGGCAACCCACGCCGTATGGGGAGAATTGGCCAGTGTCGTCGGCGGAGACGAGATCACGGTGATCACCATCATTCCATCCGGCTTCTGTCCCTCCCATTACGATCTGCGCCCGAGCGACATCGCGGCAATCGCCAGCGCTCAACTGATTCTGTATTCGGGGATAGAGCCTTGGCTGGACACGCTCCTTGCCTCGCTCAACCCCGGCGCAACCGCGGCCGCACTTCCGGGAATCTGGAACACGCCGGATGCCGCAGCCGAGAAATTGGAGCAGATCTATGCACTGCTCGCGGAACTCGACCCTGCCCATCAGCCGCTCTTCCGCGACCGAACCGACGCGTACCTTGCACAGCTGACGGCGCTTCGCGACGAACTACAAACGGCGGCTGTTGCCCATGAGATCGCGGGAATACCGGTCGTCTGCATGCAGTGGCAAGCGGCCTACGTCGCGTGGCTCGGGTTCGATGTCGCCGCAACCTACGCTCCGCCGACCGACCTGTCGCTGCGGGATCTGGTCGATCTCACGGCCGCGGGACAGACCGCCGGCGCGGTCGCGGTGATCGACAACCTGCAGAGCGGGATCGATTTCGGGGCCAAGCTCGCGCGGGAGATTGGCGCGGTTCACGTGGTGTTCTCCAACTTCCCGGGCAGCATGCCGTTCACCTCGACCCTGCTCGAACTGCTGCGCCGCAATGCCGAGTCGCTATTCACCGCGGTCAAGCCGTCCCAAGGAGAGATTCATGAGAACTGAAACCATCGATCCCAAGGCCGTCGATCTTGATCAACTGATCCAACGCGCCGTTTCGTTCCACGGGCACCTCGGCCCGATGGTGGTCACCGGAATCCGGATGGGGCTCCTCGCACTGGAGATCCTCGAACATCCGGGGTACTTCAACCTCCGCGCCGAATGCCGCGCCGGCCGCGTCCCGCCGCTCTCCTGTCTCGCCGACGGTCTGCAGATGGGCTCGGGCTGCACCAGCGGGAAGGGAAACCTCGAGATCGTGGATCAGCAAGAAGCCTCGGCCCGCTTCGTCACCGAAGATCACCGGACCGTCACCCTGGCCGTCCGGCCTGCGATGCTCGCTCGATTCTCCGAACTGGATCTGGATACCGCGTCGGAGCTGGCCAGGACGTGTCCGATCGAGGAGCTTCTTACATGGACCGCGTCGCCGTCTGCCTGACCGGCGTCGCGGCCGCCTACGAAGGAGAGCGTGCGCAGACCCTGACCGGAATCGACCTCACCGTCCCAGTCGGCGAGACCGTACTCATCGTCGGCCCGAACGGATCGGGGAAGACCACCCTACTGGAAGTAACCAATGGGCTTCTCCGGGCGGCAGCGGGTGAAGTCCTTCTCTTCGGGGAACCCGTCGGACCCACAGCGCACCGCCTCCGGCGCCAGGTGGCGTACCTTCCGCAGGAGGCAAGCTTCGAGCCGTCAACGCCGTTCCTTGTGTACGACGCGGTGATGTCCGCCCGCTACGCGTTGATCGGCCCATTCCGGCGGCCCAGCAAGCAGGATCGGAACGCGGTCTCCGCGGCACTCGATGCCGTTGGCCTCTCCGACGCGGCGCGGCGACCGATCGGTCGCCTGTCAGGCGGCCAGCAGCGAAAGGCCCTGCTCGCTCGCGCACTCGCACAGAACGCGCGTCTTCTGCTGCTCGATGAACCCACAGCCAATCTCGATGCCCCGTCCCGCACCGAAGTGGAGCGCCTCGTGATCATGGTTCAGGAGGAACTCGATGGAACCACGCTGGTGGTCAGCCATGACGCCGCGCTTCTTCGAGAACGGGCCGATCGAATCGTGACTCTGGAAGATGGAACCATCACATCCGACCAACGCGTTCGGAACCCGGAGACAGGAGAATAGATGTTCGGACTGCCGTGGCACATCGTCTTTCCTACGCTCTTGGGAACGGTCTTTGCCGGCCTTTCCTGCGGAGCGATCGGCGTTTTCGTCGTTCGATTGAAGCTCTCGTCCCTCGGATTTGCCATGTCTCACGCGGCATTCACCGGCGCCGCCCTCGGCCTCCTCTTGGCCATGGATCCGTTGTGGATGGCCCTTGCCTTCTCACTTCTGATCGCGCTCGTCCTCGGGCCACTGACCGATGCCTCGCGTCTCAATCCGGACACAGCCCTGGCCGCGTTGTTTCCAGTCACGATGGCCCTGGGGTTCGTCTTTCTCACCAAGGTCCCTGGAACCGGTGCACGAAGTAGCGCCATGTCGCTCCTCTGGGGGAGCGCCCTGGGCGTGACGCTTCAACAGGCTGCATCGCTCGGGGTGGTGACGGTGCTGGTTGCTCTTGCCCTTCTCGTCTTCGGCAAGGGCTTCATCGCGCTCCTCCTCGACCGCAAGCTCGCCCTCTCCTCCGGTCTGAACGCGAATGGCTACTACTACGGCGTCCTCGTACTGGCCGCACTCGTGGTGTCCGTGACCCTGAGAGTCACCGGAGGATTGCTGGTGTACACGCTGATCGCGCTACCCGCATCCAGCGCGTTTCAGTGGGTCTATGACATCAAGAAGGCGTTTGCCCTTTCGGCGGTGTTGGGCGCCGTCTCCGCGATAGCCGGATTCCTCGTCTCCCTGTGGGCCGATCTCCCGCTGGGTTCCGCCATTGCCCTGTCCACCGCCGGGCTGTTCCTGTTCTCGGTGGTCTGCTCTCCCAAGCGCCGAACGCGCCGGCAGAACGCGTAAGCGGAGGTCCCGTTACAGCCAGGGTTCGATGTGACGGTCACGGAGGCGGATCGGATGATCGATGTGGCGGATGATCCCCTGCCGATCGATCACGAAGGTCTGAGGAATCGCATCCACTTCGTACAGCGACTTGACCTGTGTGGCCGCCGCAAGCGATTGGTGGAGGATGACGAAACGGTCGTACCCGTTGTCTTCGAGGAACTGCTGTGCCATCGATGCCGAAGGATCGACGCTGATCCCGACCACCACCAGCCCGCGATCGCCGAACCGTTCCTGCATCCCGTCGAGGTGTGCCATGGTCTGCCGGCACGGGGTACACGTGCTGGCCCAGAAGTCGAGCAACACCACGTACCCGCGCAAGCCGTCGAGCGACACGGGGTCACCGGAGAGATCGCGGAGTTCGAAGGACGGCGCGAGTTGTCCTATCCCGACCCCTTCCTCCAGCGGGATTTGAGGATCCGCCACCGTCACCATAAGTAACGTTCCGGAGATCTCGCCCGCATCGTCCGCAACGCGCAACACCGCTTCGTACGTTCCGGCCTCGTTGTACGTGTGTGTGGTCGTGACGCCAGAACCCGTGCTCCCGTCCCCGAAATCCCAATCGAACGACACAAGGATTCCATCGGCGTCCGATGATGCCGTGGCATCGAAGAAGACCGACAGGGGTGCGTCTCCGAACGCGGGCGTGCGCACAAACTCCGCCACCGGGGGCGCATTGAACGGTGAACATCCGCCGAGGACCGCAAGCCCGAGCAGCAGAATGCCTGAGATGCGGCGCGCAGGATGGTTCATTTCACTCCCCTCCAAATGGCAACGAGGCCCCTCTCAAGAGCCTCGTCACAGTACCCAAATGTTTCGTGGGTCCCCTCTCGTACAAGAAAGAAAGTAAGACACACATGTCAATTCCACGTGGAGACTGTGTGAAGGGAGTGTGAAGGAAGCCGGATGCCCGTTCCGCTGCCTCCTTTCTTGTTTTCGGATCGATTGTGCAGAGGGGCTCAAACAAACGGGCGGCCCCGTCGGGCCGCCCGCCGTCTCTGTCGAGACATCCGAGATCAAACGGAGATGCTGTGGTGCCCTATCTACTCTCGGCAGCACACTTCGGTTTCACTGCGGTTGTTCGACTCATCCGCCTCCTGGATGAAATCGGCGTAATCGACGATCACTTCCACGTCCAGCGGACATGGAGGATCTCCTTCGGGAGGAATCTCAAACGAGATCCTGGCCTTCGTCTCATACGACGCGCCCGGCTGAAGCTCGGGAATCGGCTTGACGGACATCCAGTTCCTCGCCACCAGCTGAAGGGCCGTTGCATCCGAGGCAATCTGTCCTTGATTGGTGACCACAATCGGAACCGCCATCTCGCATCGGCGCTGTTGGATCACGGTCCACGCACACGAGCACGACACCTCTCCGATTCGCGCAACCAGATCAGCCATCGGCGGCACCGGAATCGGCTCGGCCAAGCACGGCTCGACGATCAACGTGATCGTCCGGGCAAAGGTGAATCCGGACGGGAACTCGACAGAGGGGTACTGCTCCCATTCCCCGATCAGCTCATGCGTTCCCGCAGAGAAGAAACCGGCGGGGAACTGCTTGCCCCAGTTCAATGTGGCTCCGGTGACGCCAACCTCGATGTCCGGCCAGCACGCTTGCAGGAGATTCAACCCAACCGCAAATCCATCGATACTCAGCCGGAACTCGACGTCCCCTGCCTCCAAGCCCGGCCCGAGCCATCCATGACGGACCCAAGAGGGTTCGCACGCCGAAATCACCTGGGTGTCTGGGCCGCCGACCAGACGAATCCGAGGCCCATCGCCTTCGAAGGCATCCACGGCGGTGCATCCACGCACCCCGCAAGCACAGCCATCGATCGCCCCCCCTGTGCCACCCGTACAACCGGAAGGTCCGACGATCGTGAATCCTTCGGTGCTCCCACCGCAGAAACCGACCGCAGCACGTACGTCCACGGGCGTGGTGGGTCCACGTACCGTCACGGCGAACACTTGTGACTCGCCGGGCCCGATGGCGCCCGTGCGAAGCAGGCCTTCCAGGGTTGACCACGTCCACCACGTCCCACAGCCCGTGTCCGCCCATGTCGTACGTCCGGCCCACCCAGCCGGCGATGCCACAAGCACCGTCTCAGGCGTGCCAAACGCGGTGACCATGAATCCGCAAACATCGACGGGACCACGACTCAAATTGGTTACTCGATACGTATAGGTATCTTCAGATCCGGTACGCGTCACACACGCCTCTACGGCAACCACCCCGAACTTCTCCCCGAGCACCATCTCACTGTCGGTCGCCAGTGCGCCGCGCGGGCACGTCCCCGCCAAGCACGAACACGAAACAACCATGGCAACGAGCACACCGATCCTCACGCCTCCATGTTTCATCACTTTGATCCTCCTTCCGTTGCAACCAGATCCCACGCCAGAGCCGGACACGTTACCCAACACGTCCAAGAAGAGCGCAAGAAACGATCGAATGTCAATTCCCCGCACTGCTTTTTCCTATCAGAGGATTTCCTTTCGCCCGTTCGATGGGGGTAGACTGTTGCTGCATCAGCGCTCGACTCGCCGGCGGAGAGATACGCCGCCATCGTGACCTTGAGGACATTGCATCCATCGCTTCACCGATCTTTGCTGCCGACGGATCGTGCAAGGAGGCGATCGCGATGCATAGCCGATGTTCCTTTCGCAAGCACGCGGCGGTCTTGATCTGTCTACTTGGTTTGGTTCTTGCAGATTTTCCTCTTGCGGTCATTGCCGTCGCCTCGAACCTCTCGGCGACGCAACCCGAGGAGATGATTGTCGCGCCCGTTCACGCCCTGCAGAGCCTGCCCGGAGGGCTCACCCTCGATACGTACACGGGGAATCTGTTGACGGCACGAACCGATTGGACGTGGAATGCCCTCGGTCCTTGGCGTCAGATCGAATTCACCTACAACAGCGCCCGCCGGCTGGTTGCCCGGGGATTCGGCACCGGTTGGTCGGCCTCGTTCGATGTCCGGCTGTCGTTCGATGCCGAGAAGGACGCGACCATCCATTGGGGAGACGGGCGTAACGAGCATTACACCCGCTCCGCCGGGAGCTACATCGCGCCGCCCGGTGCGCGCGGATCCCTCACATCGCAAGGAAACGGGATTCACGCCCTGGCACTCGACGACGGCACGACCTACTGGTTCGAAGACCCGGAACACGGTGGGCTCACCCAGGCGGTCACAAGAAACGGCACCGCGACCGTCCTGTCGTACAACGAAGCGGGGCGACTCTCACAGATCGAGGATGCTTCGGGCGTCACGTTGACGCTTCATTGGAGCGATCATCGGCTTGTTTCCGTTGCCTCCGATGTCGGCGACACCGTATCCTATCGCTACGATGCCGACGGCCGCTTGGAGCAAGTCATCGGCATCGGCGCAGAGATCACGACCTATGCCTATGACGAACGCGATCGGCTCACGCGCATTGCAGCGCCGAACGGCCTCGTGGTCGCGGTGACATACGATCCTCAGGGCCGACCGAGCCAAGTGACCTCCCCGTTTAGCGAGCACCGCATCACCTACGATACCGAAGCGCGGGAGACATCGATCTCACAGAAGGTCGATGCCCAACGGGAGGCCTTGACCCGCCACACGTATACACGAAACGGTCAGCTGTCTTCGATCACCGATCCGTTGGGACACACGACGCGGATGACGTGGAATGCGGCCGGCTCGCTCACGTCACTCACCGATCCCTTGGGGAACACCACCGCCACGGTGTACGACGGACGTGGAAACCCGGCAAAGGTGACCGATCCGACGGGGGCGACGACGACCTACACGTACGATCCGCGGTTCGACCAGGTGCGCACCATCACCGATCCGCTGGGGCACACCGCACGGTACGCCTACGATACTTCGGGAAACCGCATCCAAGAGGTCGACCGCATGGGTGGTACGACCACCATCGCCTACGACGGCAACGGAAAGGCCGTCTCACGCAGCGATCCGGCCGGCAACACCACGACCTTCGGTTGGGATCAAGCAGGACAGCTGATCGAAACGGTTCCGGATACGCGGCATCCGGATGAGGTCGTCCGCTTCACCTACGACAACCGAGGGAACCTGACGTCGGTCGCCGATGCATTGGGCCGCATCACGCAATACGACATCGCTCCCACCGGTCAGCAGGTGAGCAAGATCGATCCGATCGGAAGGATCACGGTCTACACCTACGATGCCGTCGGCAATCTGACCGAAGTCGCCTCGCCCACGGGAACGTGGCGATTCGATGTCGATCCGCTCGGCCGGGTCCTCCGCGAAACGGATCCGCTGGGAGGGGAAACGACCTACACGTACAATGCTGCCGGCCATCTCCTCTCCGCGACCGATCCCAACGGCGCCACCACCCGTTACGCCTACGATCTCGCCGGGAATTGCACCGAGGTCATCGATCCAGTGGGCGGGACCACCACCTACGCCTACGATCCCGCCGGCCGAAGGGTCCGCGCGACCGATCCGATGGGGGGCACCGAGTCCTACGACTACGATCCCGCCGGACGTCTGGTGCGCGTCACGGACGCCGCCGGTGGGGTCCAAACGTTCGCATACGATGAAGCGGGGAACTGCACCCTCGCGGTGGCGGCGGATGGGACGGAGACGCGCTACGCCCATGACGCGCTCGGCCGGACCATCGAGACCATCGATCCGTTGGGAGAAACCTGGACCGTCACCTACGACCGGATCGGCCGCATCCTCGCAGAGACCAACCCCCATGGGCAGACGACCGCCACGGCGTACAACGACGCCGAACGCACCGAAACGGTCACTGACCCGCTGGGAGGAAAGACCGCCTACACATCGGATTCCGCCGGGCGGGTCGTATCGGTTGTCGATCCGCTCGGCTACGCCACAGCGTACGCCTACGATGACGGCGACCGGTTGATCGCCATCACCGATCCGTTGGGCCATACCACCACCTACACCTACGGCAACGGCGACGATCCAATCGAGGAGACAGATGTGCTGGGTCACACCCGGCGTTGGGCGTACGATGCCCTCGGGCGCGTCGTGTCCCAGACCGATCCATTGGGTCACACCACGGCCACCACGTACGATGCCGTGGGCAACGTGCTGTCGCAGACCTCGCCCGCTGGACACACGACGACGCATGAGTACGATCCCCTCGGGCGGGTGACTTCAACGACCGATCCGCTCGGCAACCGAACGGCCTATGCGTACGATGCCCTGGGAAATCTCGTTTCCGAGATCGATCCCGAAGGTGCACGGACGACAATCGCCTACGATGCCCTCGGGCGGGTGGTCTCGACGACCGATCCGCTTGGCCAGACGACCCGCTACGAGGTCGATCCGGTGGGACGCGTGGTCGCTCAGATCGATCCGCTCGGACGACGCAGCGAAACGGTGTACGACGCGTGCGGAAACATTCTCCAAACGATCGATCCGCTCGGACACACGATCGAGCGGACCTACGACGCCCTGGGCAATCTGATCGCGCAGACCGATCCCAATGGTCACACCACCACCTACGAGGTGGATGCCCTTTCTCAGCGTACGGCAGTCATCACACCCCTCGGCCACCGGACCGAGTTCACGCGGGATCTTCTCGGCCACGTGATCGCAACACGGGAGGCCAACGGCAGCGTATCCCGCAGACAGATCGGCCCAATGGGACGGATCGTCTCGGAGACCGATGCCACCGGTGCGGTCACGTCCTACGCGTATGATGCCGTGGGCAACATCACGGGAGTGATCGATCCCAACGGCCATCGAACGGATTACATCTACGATGCCCGCGGGCAGCTGCTCGAACGCCGAACGCCGCTCGGCGCAGCGACGCGCTACGCCTACGATCCGGACGGACAGCTCACCGCCGTCACATCACCAACCGGAGAGACCCTTCGCTACACCTACGATGCTGCCGGACGCCTGCTCCAAGAGGAGGGCTCCGACGAGACCGTGATCTCGTACCGCTACGACCGCGCCGGGCGAATGGTGGAAGCGGCCAATGCCTCCGGCCGGTTGACCTTCGAATACGATGCATTGGGGAGATTAATCGGCACCCACAACGACGCGTGGAACGTATCGGTCGCTTCAACCTACGACGCATCAGGAAACCCCGAGACGATCATCGGCCCGCAGAACGAACGGATCGTCTCCACCTACGACCCCGCCGGACGGCTGATCACGGTCTATCTTGCGGCCGTACGGATCGACTTCACCTACGACCCGGCAGGGCGGTGTACGGCGATCCAGCGATCCAACGGCGCGAACACTGCGTACGAGTACGATGAGGACGACCGATTGATCGAAGTCGATCACCTCGCCGCCGATGGAACGAGGGTGGAGAGCGTCCGCTACGAATTGGACCCCGCCGGACGGCGCATCGCCGCAACCTACGGATCGGGCGAGCGGATCGACTACGGATACGATGCCGCCGGCCGGCTGGTCCGCGAGGCGTGGGGACTCTCGGGCCGAACAATCGAATACGCCTACGATGGCGCCGGAAACCGTACCCGCACGACGACCGGCGAAGACGTCACACAGTGGATCGTGGATGATGATGACCGTTTGGTCTCTTCAACCACCGCAACCGATGTGGTCTCCTACCACTACGATGCCGCCGGCCAGTTGATCGAGGAACGGTCCGAGTCGATGGGATCGATCGCATCGTACACCTACGACATCCACGGCCGATTGATCGCCGTTGACCGCACGGGCCACGATCCGGTGGCCTACGCCTACGACGCGCTCGGCCAGCTCTGCACGCGGCAATCCGGCGGCTCGACATCCGTCTCGCTATACCACCTCGAGGATCTCGTGTTTGCACTGGACGACACCGGCCGATCCACCGCCGCCACCCTGCACAGCAACCTCCTGGATGAGCCGCTGGCAACCGTCGGCGACCAAGACGTGATGTACTTCCACGCCGACGGCCTGGGAAGCGTGATCGCGGAAACGGGATCCAACGGACAGCCGCTCGCCACGTACGCCTACCTCGGATTCGGAGAGCCCATAGGCGCTGCAGACCAGCAATCTGCGTCCATCGGCTACACCGGAAGACCGTGGGATCCGCAGGCGGGATTGACCTTCCTTCGTGCACGGCAGTACAGCCCGCAGCTGGGGCGATTCCTCACACCCGACCCGCAGGGTCAGCGCGCCGGTGCGAACGTCTACGCCTATGTTGGGAACAACCCCGTCAATCGAATCGATCCGTTTGGGTGGGGCACGATTCGAGAGAGCGAACTGGAACGCGAGCTGGAGGAGAAGCGGGCCGAACTGGACGCAGCCAAGTCCAAGATCACCGAACTCGACCAGGAGATCGCCGACCTGAAACAGGAAGCGACCGGATACGCCAACGAGCTGATCGCCGTCAACACCCGGCTCGAAGAACGCTCGGGCGTCGGCGGATTGGTCGGAACCGGACTGGGGCTTGTCGCCACCGGGGTCGGCATCGCGCTGATCCTAATCCCCGAGCCGGGCACGACCGTGACCGGCCTGGCGATCGTCGGCTACGTCTCCACCATCGGCGGCGCAGTCGGGACAGCAATGTCGCTGCCCAGTTCAACCATCGGGCTGAAGATGCGGTACAACGAGCTGAAGCGGAAGCTCCGCGCGATCGCGAAAGAAATCAAAGAGAAGCAAGACCTGAAGAAACAAGTCATGCAGCGGATCAAGGAGCTCGAAGCCGAGATCGCAGAAGAGGAGAAGGAGCTCGCCGACCAAAAGGCGATGGAGAAGCGGGGCGGCGCCCTCTCCGGTCCTCCCGGACCGCCGCCGGGCACACCGCCCTATCAGATTCCCCCCACGCGCACGCCGCCCAAGCGGCCACCGGTGATCACCGGCCAACCGGCACCCGGCCGGCACCCCACGCCCCCGGGCAGCCCTACGCCCCAAGAGACGCCAAGACGCACCCCCACCCCCCAGCGCACCCCAACGCCGACCCCGTCGCCCTCGCCCGTCCCAGGGCCCACACCAAGCCCGACCCCCGTACCCACGCCCATACCGCAGCCGGAACCGGGCGCAACACCGCAGCCAAGGCCCGTGCCCACGCCAACCGGAATGCCTGCGCCGGTTCCGACGCCCGCGCCCGGCGCCCCAACCCCCACGCCGGCTCCACCGATGCCCGAACCGAAACCGGTTCCCATCCCCGTTCCCACGCCAACGCCGCCATCGGCGACGCCCTCTCCCACGCCGGACCTGCCCACGCCGACCTCCGGTGGAACCCGTGGCGCCGACGAGGGTTCGTATGGAGAAGGATCGCCCGAACCCGCCCCATCCGGCGGGTGCTGTGCCTTGGACTGCGGCGGAATGCTCGGCTGCGCCCATGTCGCCTCCCAAGCAGCGTGCGATGCATTCGGCGGCGCCTTCTACCCGGGACAGACGTGCGTTGCCGGCACGGCGGAAGATCAGGAAATGGCAGTCTACGGCCGATGCAACGGTCTCGAGATCGACGGGTTCTCCGTTCTGCCGCCGACAACCGACCTGGGCACCTCGAACCACACCGTGACGCCCCTGAGCGTCACGCCCGGCGGAAGCCTCGACCATATGCTGTCGATCGCCAACACGGGAACCGGCCTTGCCTTGGCCACCGTCACCGCCGCCATTCCCGCCGCGCTCGACCTCGACCCCGGCTCCGTGGTATCGAGTGGTGCAAGGCAAGCCGAAATCCATACCGACGAACAGGGAATCTCGATCGTGTGGGCCGGCTGCCTCCCCCCCAACGGAGAGGTCTTCGTGACCTACCGGACTTCGGCACCGAACGATGCGGCGGTGGGAGAGGCAATTCTGCTCGCCGTCCGGGTGGACGACCTGTTGGCGGAGACGCAGATCGACCTCGACCTCTTGGCCACGATCATCGAGCCGTTGGTTCCGGATGACGTTGCCGCCGCCGCCCGGCGATTGGCCTGGGAAAGCGGACAGGCCGCGATGTTCGATCCATGGCGGGTGTGGAGCGTGTCGGAGTTCTCGCCACAAGAGCGGTGTGCCGCGTGCGGCGGGGCGCCGATGTGCACGGTGTGTATGGAATACGACCTGGGGGTGTACGAGGAGGACGAGAGCTTGTCCGCCAAGGAGGGGCGGGATGTGCGCAAGGTCACTCGATACCTACGCACCGCCACCCAAGACCAGTACGCAACGCTGGCATCGATCTACTGGACCAGCTACTGGGACGGGCGGCATTCGCGCAACCGCCCGGATTGATAAGGGCGTGTGCTCGTCAGTCGCCGCCGGCGCGGGATCCGCCCGCCGGATCCTCGCAAGCGATGTCGGGCGTATACGATGGAATCAGCGTGCACAAGCACGCCACCAGGTCCTGACGCGTGCCCCGTTGCGCGGCATCCCGGAGGGTCTCCAGTGCCGCGTCAAATGCCGGACCTTGCCACTGTGAGTCCAGGCGAGCGACAAAGACCTTGTCGTACGAGGTGGCATCGGTGCCCTCTTCGGCGGTGAGGAGCTCTTCGAACAGCTTCTCTCCCGGACGCAGGCCGATGATCGAGATCGGCACATCCACATCCGGCTCGAGTCCGTGGAAGCGAATGACATCGTGTGCCAAATCGAGAATCCTGACCGGCTCTCCCATATCGAGCACGAGCACCTGTCCGTTCTTCCCAACAACGCCGGCCTGGAGCACCAGCTGCACCGCCTCGCTGGTCATCATGAAGTAGCGCCGCATGTCTGGATGCGTAATCGTCAAGGGGCGACGGTTCTCGATCTGTTCCTGGAAGGTGTGCAGGACGCTTCCGCGGCTGCCGAGGACATTCCCGAACCGGACCGCCGTACACCGTGTTCCGGCCGTGCGCTGCTGCGCGTGAACGATCATCTCGGCCACCCGCTTGCTCGCCCCCATCACCGAGGTCGGATTGACCGCCTTGTCGGTTGAGATCAGCACAAACGCATCGCACTCGGCTTCGCAGGCCGCCGTAAGGACGTTCCGCGTGCCGAAGACATTCGTCTTCACCGCCTCCGCCGGGAAGCTCTCCATCAGCGGAACGTGCTTGTAGGCCGCCGCGTGGTACACCACGTGGGGCGAAGCCTCGTCCACAATCCGCTTCATCTCGGCGGCGTCGCGCACATCGGCGATGATGACCTCGATCGAGCGATCGCCGAACATGTTGCGGAGGGCGCTCTCCAGATCGAAAAGGCCCGTCTCATTGAAGTCCACCGCAACCAGCCGGGCAGCGCCGAAGCGAAGGATCTGGCGGCACAACTCGGAGCCGATCGACCCCGCGGCACCGGTGACCAACACGGTGCGACCGGTCAGATACGTCTCCACCAGGGAGGCATCGATCGACACCGGATCGCGATGCAGGAGATCCTCCAGCCTGACCGCACGCAGCGTCTCCGGGGTCACCCGTCCCGTGTACAGCTCACTCAGTTGCGGAACGATCTTGATGTCGGTGATACCGGCCCCACGCGCCAGTTCGACGGTCTCGCGGATCACGGCGGCCGGTGCGGACGGCATGGCGATCAACACCGAGAGCACCCGCTGACGCCGTGCGAACTGCTGCATCCGGTCCCTGGCTCCCAGCACGGGAACCCCGCGAATCCGCAGGCCCCACTTGGCCGGATCATCATCGAGAATCCCGACCACCGCGTACGCCGGATCGGACTCGAGCGCGCGCAAAAGCGCCGCGCCCGCGTCTCCGACGCCTACAAGCAACGACCGGCGGCCGCGCGATCTCGTTCGGCTGAATGCGTGACCCAAGACGCGCGGCGACAGGCGGACGCCGGCGAGCGCCAGGATGGAGAACGCCAGATCGATGCCGAGCACCGACCTCGGCACGGCGCCCCACAGCGGCACGCCGTGCAGCAGGTACACGAGCGTCGCGAGCATCGAGGTCCCAACCAAGCATGCCGTGGCCGTGGCCACGAGATCCCCGAGCCCGACGTGACGCCACCGGATCCGATAGGCGCGAAAGGCGAACAGGATCGGGATCTTGATCCCGATCGCCAGCACGATTTCCCGCCACAGAACCGCCGTCATCCGCGCAGGAATGGCCCCTTCGAATCGAAGCCAGAAGGCCAACGCCATCGCACCGGCGATCAACACTACATCGATGAGAATCCGTACCGCCACACGCTGCATGCGCTGGAGCCAGAGCATCCTCGCCCGGGTGCTCACGACAGGCCTCCGAGCACCTCGGCGAGCGTCAGGGCAACGTGGTTCACCTGATCCGCCGTCATCTGCGGGAAGAACGGCAACGCAATCGTCCGATCGCCAACCGATTCGGTCACCGGGTGCTGTCCCGGGCCGGAGCCCAACCGCTCGAGGATGAACGGCTGCAGGTGAATCGGCTGAAAGTAGTCGCGGCAGCCGATCCCGCGGCTGCGCAAGCCTTGCAAGACAGCGTCGCGATCCTTCCGCGTGTACCGGTCGGCCAGGCGAATCACGTAGACGAACCAGCTCATCTCGACCCCGGGCAACACACGCGGAACCTCGACCGCATCCAGGGCGGACAGCGCCTCCCCGTACCACGCAGCCACTTGCGCTCGCGCCGCGACCAGCGCATCGAGCCGACCCATCTGAGACAGGCCCAAGGCGGCCGACATCTCATCCATCCGGTAGTTGTAGCCGAGCCGGACGTGGTTCAACCATCCTCCGTCGCCTCGCCCCTGATCCGTCATGCTGCGGCACCGCGCCGCAAGATCGGCATCGTCGGTGAGCACCGCACCGCCCTCGCCGGTGGTGATCTGCTTGTTGGGATAGAACGCGAAGACCCCGGCATCCCCGAATCCGCCGCACGGCGCGCCGTGAAGCATCGAACCGAGAGCCTCGGCGGAGTCCTCGATCAACAGGAGTCCGTGGTCGCGGGCGATTACCTCCAACGCCCGCCAATCGGCCGGATGGCCGAACACATCCACCGCAAGGATCGCCTTGGTCCGTGGCGTGATCGCTTCCTCGATCCGCGCCGGATCGATGCACAGGGTCACCGGCTCGATGTCCACGAACACCGGGGTCGCGCCCTCGAACAGGATGCAGTTGGTGGACGCCACGAAGCTGAACGGCGTGGTGATCACCTCATCGCCGGCCCCAATCCCCAAACTGCGCACGATCAGATGCAGTGCACTCGTTCCGCTGTTGACTGCCACCGCGTGTTCGACCCCGGCCCGCTGCGCGAGGGCCTGCTCGAAGGCCGGAAGCTTCGGTCCCAGCGCGAGCCGCCCGCTGCGCAACACCTCGACCACGGCTTCGATATCGGATTCATTCACCTCGGGACGCGCCAGATCGACCCTGTCATGTCTCATCTCTCACCATCCCATGCGACAGAGTATGCGAAAAAGGACATGCTACCCCCAAGTCAGGCGGCGCACGCATCGAAGTATCCGTCAAGGCCTTCACGCAGCGCGACCCGGGGCCGCCATCCAAGGTCGGCCTGCACACGATCGATGCACAGCTCCAGGCGGCGGTGATCAACCGGCACATCCATCTTGTGGCGGATCTGCGGCTCCGACAGTCCTTGCTCAACAGCAATCGATGCTACTATCTTGGCCAGCTCGCACACCGAGACGCTACCGCCACAGCCCAGATTGTAGAGATCATGTGACAACCGGCGACGTCGCACAACGGAGGCAATCGCCAATGCAGCATCCCGCACGTGGAACAGCTCAAATCGCGCCTCGCCTGTTCCGTGAATCCACAGGCTCTTTCCCTCGACCGCACGTCGGGTGAAGACCCCGGGCAGCTCATCCCACCGGACGAACGGCGTAGCCCCGTACAGCCGGGCGAGCCGTACCACGATGCCATCGATGCCTTCCGGTTGCGCCAAGACCATCCGCTCCCCGGCGAGTTTGCTCCGTCCGTAGGCCGTCTCCGGCCGTGCAGGATCTATCTCCCGCCACGGCGCCCCAGCCGTGCCGTACACCGATTGAGAGGAGACGAACACAAACCGTAGACGGGTCTCGCTCGCGGCCGATTCGAGAAGCGCCCGTGTGCCCTCCGCATTGACATGCTCAAGCGCTGCCTCGTCCACACCAGACGAAACGGACCGCATCGCCGCGCAGTGGACGATCGCCCCGACATCCGAGGGAACCGGGAGCGCGTCGAAAAGATCGACGCGGCAGAGGGTCAATCTCGTCCCATGGGCAGCGAAACGCCCAGCAACCGCCGCCAATCGTCGAGCATCCCGCCCCCAGCCGACCACCCGTGCTTCCGGATCGGCGAGGAGCGCTTGGATCACCTCGGCACCGAGATAGCCGGTCGCGCCGGTCACCAGGATCTTCACGCGTTCATCTCCTCGAACCTCCTCCGGGGAACGATCGCCTCGTCCATATACCGGATGGAGAGCTGATCCGTCGGCTGGATCAAGGAATCCCGCACCGCGTCCAACGGCTCGTCGAACAGCACCCGGCGAAGGACCGCCTCCACCGCATTGAATCCCATCGCGGCCCGCACGCCGGTGATCCCGGTGAACCGCGGATTGATCTCGAAGACCTTGGGCCCGTCTTCGGTCAGGCGACACTGGAAGTTGCACGGACCAGTCAATCCGTGGTCCCGCAATGCATCCGCCATCTCCTCGACCAATGACTCGACCTGTGGGATGCGTTGAGGATCCACGAACATCGGGATGCCGACCTGCAGGCGGTTCACGCTGGTGAAGGTCCCCAGGTGTTGGCCGAGGTGGTCGTAGACCACTTGAATGGAGATCTCTTCCTCCTGCCGCAGCGCACCCCCGCGATGAACCGAGTCGCTCATGATTCCGCCGGCCTCGCGTGCCCACACCGCCGGGAAGGCGGCTTCCTGCGCGATGTAATCCGATCGCGTGAGGTACGGTTCGAGTTCCGCGTGGGAGAAGACCACAGCCACGCCGCGTGAGGCCGATCCACCGAGGGGCTTCACCACCAGCGGGTAGCCGACCTCGTCAGCCAAGGAGACCGCCTCCGCCACGGGAACCGTGCGCACGAACGGAAACCCCAGTTCGCGGAAGAACTGAGAGCTGAGACGTTTGTCGCGGCAGACATCCACCGGATCGGGCGCACCGACGATCACCTGTACACCGGCTGCCTCGATCTCCTCACGAGCGCGGGCAAGGACCGCGAGTTCCGGATCAGAGCCCGGGATCAGCACGGAGACCCGTGCCGTTCTCAGCGCGGCAAGGAGCCGTTCCACGTAATCGGGGGCGGTGCACGGCGGCACGAGGGTTCCCGCCTCCGCCGTATACAGCCCAACACTCCGTGGATTCATGTCCAACCCCAGAATCCAGAGGTCGGGCGATGCCAAGCGCAACGCACGAAAGACCGCCTGACCCACCCCGCCCCCTGCACCGGACACCGCCACTCGAACGCCCGCCAGGTCTCTACGTTTCTCCACCACGATCTCCCTCTTGCTCCTCACCACGCGGCTTCATCGCCGCATCGACAAACATGTCGTTGACGCCGTCCTCGCCATACAGCCCCTCGCGCGTCACGAGCACGCGCCACAGGGTTCGAAAGAGGATCTTGATATCGAGTCCCAGCGACCAGTGATCGATGTACCAGACATCGAGCTTGATCCGCTCCACCCAGGGAAGGGCGTTTCGCCCGGACACCACGGCGAGGCTGGTGATCCCCGGCTTCGCTTCCAGCCGGCGTCGCTGGAACGCATCGTAGGCTTCCACCTGATACCGAAGCGTCGGCCGCGGCCCGACCAGGCTCATCTCTCCCGATAGCACATTGAGAAGCTGCGGCAACTCATCGAGCCCAAAACCTCGCAAGAACTTTCCCACCCGCGTAATCCGCGCATCGTTCACGCGCAATGGATCCGGTGCACTCGACACGCTTCGCTCGGCCATCGTGCGGAACTTCCATACCCGAAACGGCACGCCGTCGCGTCCGATCCGTTCCTGCCGGAAGAAGACGGAGCCTCGGTCCTCCAGCTTGATCGCGAGTCCGAAGATGAACATAGGGAGTGCAAGTAGCAAAGACATCGGTACCGTAATCACGAGGTCGACCATTCGCTTGGCAAAGACACCCCATCTGCTCATGGCGTCTCTTCTCCCGATCGAGAAGAACTCCCAGATACAAGATCCATCAACATCCTGCCCATCCGCTGCGCAAGGAGGTTCCAGTCGTGACGTTCGCGGACGTAGGTTACGCCGTTTGCGCCCATCTCCTGCCGCTCGCTCAACGCCATCCTGCCCATTTTTCGGATCGCAGCAGCCAATTGCCCCGGGTCATCCGGTGGGACACAGAGCCCACAACCCGAATCAGCGACGGGATTGTTGCTCGCCTCATGGGCGAAAACCACCGGGCGCCCCGATGCAAGATATTCCCAGAGCTTGTTCGGACTGATTCCGTACTTTCCGATCCCGATCCGGGCGTAGTTGAGGAGCAGAACATCGGCCGCGCACAGGAGCCGAGGAACCTCAGCCTTCGTCACAACCGGATGAAAAGAGACGTTGTTGAGGCCTTGATCCTTCGCGCGGCAAATGAGTGCCGCCTTCTCGGGGCCCTCGCCATAGAAATGAAACTCCGCAACAGGCGGTGAAACGAGCTTCCCGGCAGCAGCAAGGACATTGCCGAGACCATTCGCCGTGCCATGGGCGCCCACATAGACCACCCGCATCCGGGAGGAAACTTCGTGGAGTGGATCGCAGGCGAATGCTTCGAGATCTACCCCATTCGGAACCATCACAACCTTGTCCGGCGAGATGCCCCGCGGGCCCAGGTACTCGCCAATCGCAGGAAGGAGACTGACAATTCGCGCCGCACGCCGGTAGAGGTGCCGTTCCAGCAGCCCGAGCACGACGACGAGTGGGTGCCGGCGAGGCAGTACGCCCATTTCCACAATCGTCTCCGGCCACAGATCGCGCACCTCGAGAACGAATGGAACACGGAAGCGCCTGGCCAAACGAGAAGCCGCAAGGGCCGATAGGAGGTGCGGAGAAGACCCGAGAACCACATCGGGCCGCGGAGCCCGGCGGGCAAACCGCGTTCGCCCACCCCACCACGCTCGGCAGGCATACTCGACCATGTTCCGCACCCTCGCGGCACCGTTGCTGACATACTCAGCTCGGGATCGCAGCCAGACGAACCGTACCCCCTCAACCATCTCTACGATATCGTGATCCTGGGTATCGGTTCGCTGCTTGCGCGTCGCGTGATGGAACGCGGATGCGACCACCGTAACATCGAACCCCTGTTGCACCAGGCGGCGAGCCAGCTCGTAGTGTCGCGTTCCGCCCGGATACGCAGGGGTTTGCGCGTAGTGGTTCAGAATCCAGACACTAGGCATGGACACGCTCCCACCCATCCAGACAGATCTTGATAATCCGCTCGGCGGCGCGGCCGTCTCCATACAATCCCGGTGGATCAATGCAGACGTCTGTCGATAGGAATTCCCTCGCCGCACGAATGATCTCGGGGGCGTCGGTCCCTGCAAGCCGATTCCACCCAGCATCAACCAGCTCAACCCACTCCGTTTCCTCGCGGAGTGTCACACAGGCAACTCGAAGCAGGAACGCCTCTTTCTGCAAGCCGCCGGAATCCGTCAAGACCAATCGCGCCTCTGCAAGAAGGCGGAGCATGTCGAGATACGGCAACGGATCGATGCACCGGATCGCTCCGCGCCTCGTCAGTCCGTAGCGGTCCATCGCCTTCGCTGTTCGAGGATGCAACGGAAGAATGACCGGATGACCGTCTCTTGCGATCTCCTCAAGCGCCGCGAGAATCGACTCCAATCTCGACCGATCATCGGTATTCTCCGCCCGATGCACCGTGGCAACGGTGTACTCGCGGCCTTCCAGTCCGAGATCAGCGAGAATCGTCGAAACTGCTTTGGCTCGTTCCGCGTTTCGTATCACAGCATCCTTCATAACGTCACCGACATGTACAATCCATGGAGAATCCGGTGTCGGCGCCCCCCGGTACCCGGAGAAACCTGCCGGAATCAGATGTCCTTCGTTCTGCGGAGCCCCAAGCCCTTCCGTCGCCAGGTTCCCGACACTGGCAATCGTGGGGCAAAACAGGATCGAAGACACGTGATCCGTTAGAACACGATTGACCTCCTCCGGCATCGCCTTGTTACGGCTGCGAAGGCCGGCCTCCACATGAACGACGGGAATGTGAAGCTTCGCCGCTGCAAGCGCGCCGGCCAGGGTCGAGTTCGTGTCGCCATAGAGCATCACGAGGTCGGGTTCTCTACGAACCATAACCTCCTCAAGACCAGCCAACATTTTGCCAGTCTGTGCTCCATGGGCTCCCGAGCCGATGCCGAGGTTCTCATCCGGCTCCGGAATGCTCAGTCCATCGAAGAATGCTCCAGACATCGCATAGTCGTAGTGTTGCCCAGTATGAACGATGATGTGTTCCAGCTCGCCTCGCTCCAGCCCGGACGCTGCTTCATGAATCGGTGCAAGCTTGACGAATTGCGGTCGAGCCCCCACGATACTGACGATCTTCACGAAGAACTCCTCCAATAGAGATTCAAGCATTCAGCTCCCTCACAGACCCGATTGAACTCTTTTCCAACAACCCTCCGTCCATTATTGCCGAATCCCGATCTCAGGGTCGGGGCACCGAGCACTCAATCCGGAAATTTGATACACACATTCCGCGATACCCCTTTGGAAAACCATCAGAGCCTCGTTCCCTCTCGCGACGACTCTCTTCCCGCAATTCCTCCTGCGCCCTCATCTCAAGCTGCCGCATTGAGGCAGCCTATTCGAACTCCAAGAGCTTTTCGTACAATCCTAGCAACGCATCCTTCTCACGATCCCAATTGTACTTGCCAAGGATTGCCTTTCGCCCGTTCTCTCCCATGTTTCCGGTCTGAACAGGATCTGTGAGAAGCGTCTCAAGCGCCTGGACAAGTTCATCGACATCAAGCGGATTGACACAGATTCCACAGGCAGACGATTCGACGATCTCCCGCCACAGAGGGAAATCAGAAGCGATAACAGCGACGCCGGCCGCCATGTACTCGAAGAGCTTGACCGGAAGAGCCACCCGATATCTCGGAAGCGGGTGCAGTGCAACCACCCCAATGTTGGCAGACAAGATACGCATCCAGACATCTTCCGGAGGAATCCAATCCGTCCAGGTGATCGTGCCATCAGCCTTGGCTACCTCTTCCTGAACCGCTCTACGCAGAGCACCATCACCAATCGGACCGATCAAGTCCAGTTGCGCCTCGTGTTGCTTTGATACACGTTTGAATGCATCGAGCAACTCGTACGCACCGCGATTCACGGCAATCGTTCCCACGTAAGTGACACGTGTCTTCGCCGCTACGGTTCGTGGGCGCAGGGCAAGGGCCGCAGGCGGGAAGTTTCGAACGCAGGCAATTCGCCCCCTTGTGAACTGCTCGGCAATATGTGGAGTCGCAGTAACCAGACCGTCGAACCATCGGGAAAGCCGCTTCTCCAAACGCCGAAGACTCGTCGCAACCGGATGTCTCAACGGACGGGGAATCCACTGCTTGGAAAGCACCTGCTCCGGCACGTCCTCATGAAGATCGAGCACAACCTGGTGTCCGAAGAAACGCAGCAAGCGCCCCACCACAACCAGCTCAGGATCGTGAAGGTGACAGAGATCGACTCGAAGACGTCTAACCCAGCAGAGGACTCGAATCCCACCGACGCACATCCTTAACAGCCGGTTCTTCGGGATCCTGAGTGGAATGATCTTCACCCCATCACGCGTTTCAGCGGATTCGTGCCAAGCCAAGACAAAGACCTCGTACCCCGCCTCGGCAAGGCTTCGGGCCTCTCGCAGGAAGATTCGTGCGTCCAGCGCACGATGCACAGTCGACACGTGTACGATGCGATGCGTAGATCGTGTCTGGTTTTCCTTCTTCAAGCCCTTCACGATTCCTCCCCGGCACCAACCTTCATCGAACCTTGTTCATGCATATTCGTCGATACCGTCATACGCCCGCTTTGACACTGTCAAGCAAGGTGGTGTCTATCGAAGATCAGCGCGAGAGAAGCGAGCGCACCTCCTCTCGCTTCACGATGCCCAGCGCGAAAACGAGAATCCCGTAGAGAACAACGCCACCCAAGACACGGCCGACCAAACCAACCAGTCCCGAGCCGGGCATGAGAGAGGCCAATCCGTAGATACACCCCGAGGCCAAGGCCACGCGCGCCAGCCAAGAGGGTTCGATCGCCATGCCGAGAACCTTTCGCCCGAAGGCGAGTACGAACACTGCCTGCAGCGCATACGATGCGAAGGTCGCAGCAGCAGCACCAAGGATACCCATCACCGGCACGAGGATGAAGTTCAAAACCAAGTTAAGACCTGCAAGTACCGCGAAGACAATCGTTAGAAGCCACGTCTTCTCGCGCAAGAGGATGCGGTACACATAGATCTGGTAGATGCCAACACAAAGCTCTCCGGCTGCCAGAAGAGCGAGCAGAGAAGCATCTACGGCAAATTGACTGGTTCCCATGAGCACCAGAAGTTGAGCCCCCACCGCCGCGATCCCGGCCATCGCTGGCATAGCTACGAGCAGGTATAGCCGAAGAGAGTATGCAATACGGCGTTCGGACTCGTGCTTCTGCCCGCGCTCCCACAACGCGGAAACCTCCGGCAGAAGAACAAAGGAGATCGGCATCACAAGGATTTTTACGACTTGCGACAGGCTATAAGCGGCCGAGTACACACCGGCCTCCTTCAAACCAATGAAGTGAACGATTACATAGCGATCGCTTGAGTTTACAATCCAGTAGAGGAAGACTGTGGGAATCAAGGGGAGACTATAGCGCAAGAACCGTCTGAGGACTCGGCTTGAGATCGCCACACGCCTCTCTCTTCGCAGCACATCGCCAATCACGAGTAGGATCATCAGACCATCGAGACACGCAAGATAGAGCAACGCATCGGCCACACCTCCCCCAGCGACAATCAGAATCAGATACATCCCAGCAAGCTCGGCCACGGTCATCAAACCCTGAAGGGACGTACTGAGCCGAATGTACGAACGAGCGCGGTAGTATGCCGCGACAAGAGAGAAACTGGCACGCAGAGCAAGGCGCGCGAGGAAGAGGGGCACGAGTCCAGCGAATGACGAATCCGCAAACATGGCGGAAGACAGCTGCCCACGAAGAGGAAGACCGACAAGTACTGTTGCCGAGACGAGCAACCCCACAGCTGTGAGTGAGGAGAAGAAGGCCTGGCTGCGTTCTTCAGCAGTAGATAGCCCCGCCAGATAGCGTGTCAGGGCGTCATCAAGCCGCAACGTAAGCATCGGCGCAAAGAGAGTCACCGTAACCCCAATCTGTGACCACACTCCGTACCCCTCGCTGCCAAGCGCGCGAAGCAGGATCGGCAGCAGGAGAAGTCCAGCAAACGCACTGAAGACCTGGAAGACCGCCCGCACGGCGACGTTGCCGAAGAACTTGCGCCCCATTCCATGTCCCGACTGGGTTGGATGCGTCATCGTGATCCTATGATACGTGACCGCACGATCCGTGCCCACGAGTCAACACACAATCCTGGAGCCCAAGGGACACAGTTTTCGAGCGCGTTAAACCGCCTGAAGGACGTGTCTCTCGCAGACCTGTACGGCCAAGATCCGACCCCGCGAGCATTGCGGATGTCGGTTTCCGCCAGCTACTCAGCAACGCAGACACTTGAACGTAGACTCTTGGAAAATCCTCTATGGCGTATTCACCCCATGAGCACCAGTCTACTGAAGGATGCGCTCTGTGTGTACCTCAGCAGTACCTCACATGTCTCCAATAGGAAACGCTTTGGAGCATGTGCAGCCAGGAGCCGACTCCTTGCTAGCTTGTCGTTCTGCCTTGCCACGTCTACTATCTGAGCAGGGGGTTCACGTAGATTCGCTCATCTTGGGGGGTGGCGACCGATGACTTATAGGGGAAAGAGTGTCTGTGTAGTTGTTCCCGCCCACAATGAGGAGAAGCTTCTCTCCCGCGTCATCGAGACGATGCCCGAGTTCGTCGACCACATCGTGGTGGTCGATGATGCCAGCCCGGATCGAACCTCCGCCGTCGCGCAAGCCTATGTCGATGTCGCGGATTCTCGGGTGACCCTGATCCGACACGAAGTCAACCAGGGGGTCGGAGGCGCTATCGTCACCGGATATAAGTGGGCACGCGACGAGAAGTTCGACATCGCCGTAGTGATGGCTGGAGACGCGCAGATGGATCCGGACGACCTCCCGGCTCTCCTCGATCCCGTTGCCGAGGATCGCGTCGACTATTCGAAGGGAAACCGCCTGTTCACCGGCGATGCATGGCGGGAGATTCCCCGCGTCCGCTACCTGGGAAACGCCGGCCTGTCGTTGCTAACGAAGATTGCATCCGGATACTGGCATGTCGCCGATTCGCAAACGGGGTACACGGCGATCAACCTGCGGATGCTCGAGTTGATCGATTGGGACACGACGCACAAGCGGTACGGCTGCCCCAATGACTACCTGGTCCGGCTCAATGTCTTCAATGCCCACGTGGCCGACGTTCCCATCAAGCCTATCTACAACGTAGGTGAGGAAAGCGGCATCCGGCCGTTCCGACAGGTCCCCAAGCTGAGCTGGCTGCTGTTCCGCCTGTTCATCTGGCGATTGGTCACCAAGTACATCATCCGCGACTTCCACCCACTCGTCTTCTTCTACGCCGCAGGCTTCGTGATGGGAATCGCATCGTTCGCGTTCCTGATCCGCTTGATCACGCTGTGGATCCTGCACGGGTACATGCCGCACACGACCACACTCCTGTTGTTCATCTCGTTGATGATGTCGCTCCAGTTCACCATGTTCGCCATGTGGTTCGATATGGAAGCGAACAAAGACCTGAGACCGTAGCCGCTTGCACGCAGCTACCACGCATGGCTTCTCTGCCCGAATCAGAGCGGAGAGTCGATCAAGGCGTAGAGTTCGCCGCTTTCGTAGTCCTCAACAAGAGCAGTATACCCAGGGTTCTCCAGCAGCCGCCCCACCGCCGATGACATGAAGAGGGCGTACTCTGTTCCTCCCGTGGTAGAGACCAGGACGTACTGGATCCCAAGAGCCTGAAGACTCCAGTACGTCTCCTGCACCGTAGGAGCCGCCAAAGCATCCGTCATCCGCAGATCACGCCAGTAGATGCCGGGGTGCGTTGCATAGTAGAAATACGGGGCATCACGAGAAACAAGCACCACTGCGTCGCTATCCGCGATCTGGTTCGTCGCCAGAACACCCGCGAAGTAGCCGGAAAAAGCCCGCAGCTTCTCCTCGTCGGACCATCGGACTGTCCCCAAACCATACCCCGTTGTCAACGAGACATCCTTCTCTCGGAATGTGACAGCGAAGTGGAACGCCATCGCCAGCACAACAGCGATGATAGGCGCCGCTGCCAGGGTTCGGTCCCGCAGGGAGGCCAGGCGTTGCCCAACCATTGACTCAGGCGGCACGAGCATCTTCAAGATCGCAGTCAGCGCGATCACTGCTCCGCAGATCATCGCCGCGATCTGGAGAACGACCAATCGATGGGCGGTCGCCGGTTCGAGGAGGCCATCCGGGCTTGCGAGATGTCGGACCAGTGAACAGATGAATGGAGCAGCTGCACACATCGACAGCCCACCAGCCAACAGCATCGCACAGAGGCTTATCCTGCACGGTTGCACCAAAACAAGGAAGCCCGAAACCAGGAACATCGCCAGACTTCCGGCGGATACGCGCATTGCTTGAACCTGGGCGACGGAAGCCGCTTCAAGTTTGTGGTCCGCCGAGAAGAACGCCTCAACGAACGACGGCGTCACGAAAACCGCGACCAAACCGAGCACGGCAGCGGACAGGATCATCAGGAGAAGCACGGCTCTGCGGTAGGGGCGCGAAAGACGGGTGTGCAAACCCCGTGCTCGCTCACTCAGCCAGCCCATGAGCCTCCCTGCCCCGACAGCCAGAAACGGAAGCACAGTCAGTATGTAGCGGGGATTCCCCCATCCTGGAGCCGAAGGAGACGGGGCCACGAAAATTAGGATGCTCAGAGACAGCGCAACGAAGTACACGTACACTTCCAGGCGCGGTGGTCGCTTCTGCCGATCCAGCAATGCCCCCATCATGCGAGCGCCCGCAAGCCACGCAACCACCCCGAAACTCCTGATATCTGTGAAAACCCGAAGGATCCCGTGGACCAGGATCGAGTAGGCTGTATCCAGACCCCGGCTCTCCATCAGTTCGCCGGCCGCGTACGGAAGATACAAGAACGGTGCACGCCAGCTCCCCAGGACAGCAAAGCGCCTAGCGTATTCGATTGCACCAAGAAACGCAGCCGTACCCACCACCGCTGCAGCCGCCATGAATCTCCACACCATCTTCCCGTCAGAGAAGATCAGCATGGCAAGCCCGGCAACAGGCAAGACCAGTACGCCGAGTGTGTGCGCAGAGGCACTGAGCCCCAACAGAACGCCCGTCAATGCCAGGAGCCGCCTGTCTTTCCGTTCCAGGGCACTCCACAACCAGATGAACGCCGCAACCACGAAGAAAATTCTGAAGGAGTCGATAGCGTTGGCTGCAGACTGCGTCGAGTACATGGTCACCGCTGCCAGGGCAAAGGCCGCGAAGATGCCTACACCTCGCTTGACTCGTTCCGATAGGATAAACACGAGAATCAACGTCAGGAGAGCATAGATCGGAGAAACGAGCCGGGTACCGTAGTCCGGCCAAGCCGATCCCTGCAACAGTCCGCCCCACGCATAGACAAGATGGATGGTCGGAGGGTAGGTCGAACTCCGGAACGCCCCACTGGGAAGCGGAGAGGTCATGGCCACATGTTCCAAGGACCGATCAAGATACAGCGAGTGTCCCAGGAGTGCGTGCCGCAGGCCGTCCGTGTCCGCGATCGGGAAGAAGACGCCCGTGTAAACGATCAGGGCAGCCAAAGCAACGAGGATCCAGAGCGCGATCCGCGCCGGATCAACCGGCCGCACGATGTGCTTGCAGGCCTTTCCGAGTCTGCGATAGACCGAAGCAAGCTGCGGCAACCCTCTGCGGGACACGCCCAAGAGAATGAGGAAGATGGTCGCGATGATGCCGCGATACAGCCATTCCGATCCACCGGGAATGCACCAGAAAGAGAGGTAGAGGATGGAAGCTACGATGCCCGGAGCAAGTCCGACCCCCGTAGCAATTACTAGAGATCCGTTCGTCTCTGCGTCACGAAGGAAGGCGAAGAGAGCCAACGCAGTGATGTGGCCGAAGAGGATATAGGTCACGCCGACATGGAGCACGAGCCATCCAAACACCCTGTCTCCTTCTTCTCAGTCAAAGATACAATTGCACATCATAGCAAACTCCGGTGTTAGAAGCGATTCTTCACCACAGGAGGGCTGTAGCTTCTCGCCGGAACAGAAGCACGGACCAGAGCAACCGCTATATCCTGAGGTTCAGCCGCACACGCACAAGAACCTTCAGATACAAAACACCCAGAATATAGGTGCTACCCGATGCAATGGCTGCACCATACGCCCCCAATGGCGGAATCAACAATCCGTTCAGCAAGACCTTCGTCGCAACAATCCCAACAAGCAATGCCGTATAAGTCCCGGGATGGCCCGTCTGATTCAGCATCATGTTGAAAGGAAGGTATCCGGCGGCAAGCGCCATGCCGAGCATCAGGATGGAGAAAAGCGGCCAGCTTTCATTAAACTCACCTGTGCCGACGAACAGCCTGACAAAGAGAGGATAGCCGGCCGCTGCAATGACGGCGACGATGCCCATCCCGGCATAGAAGAGACGTTTCCCCTGTTTCACAAGGTTCCTGAGGTCATCGAAGCGCCCCTCGAAGTACTTCCGCGAGATAATGGGGTTAACGTTCGCCATCAGGATGAAGGGAATTCGGGCAATCCCTTGAATGACCATACTCGCCAGACTGTAGATGCCGACAACGCGATCGGTAGCGAGCATTCCCAGCATCAGGATGTCGATTCGCGTATTGAGATCCGTGAGAACGCTTCCCGGAAGGACCCGAAGGCCGAAGGTCAGATGCCTTCGCGGCCATTCGCCCCACTGCCGTGGCGAGACCATTGGTACAAGCGCCAGTGTATAGGCGAGCAGGGGGACAAAGAGCAACACTTCCGCCCCACTCAGTATGAGCGGCAGGATCGTTGCTCGTGCCTTGAGAGCAGTCATGCAGGCAAGGATGAGAACGATGAGCACGTACCGCAAGGCTTGAAAGATCGCGTAAGCCCGCATCCGCCGGTGTCCATTCAAGACGGCCATGAAGATCTTGTTGACTGCGAAAAAGACCATCCCGGGAACCACCACGAGCAACCCTGAAGATACGGCAGGGCTGTGAAGTAGGGCGCCGATGCCGCTCCGCATCAGCACCAAAGCGCCCCCGACGAGAATCGAAGTAAGAAGGATAATCGGGATCGATGAAGAGAACACTCTGCTGCACATCGCTTTGTCTCGCACATGCTCGGAGACATAGCGCAACACCGAAAGCTGCAGACCAGCAACGCTGATTTGTGACGCAACGTTGTAAACAGCGAACACCTGGTTGAACATTCCGAGAGCAGCCGCACCATAGTACCGACCGATTACACCGCTGATTAGAATGCCGGCAACAGCCAGGACGGCCACGCTCCCCATGTTCCAAGAGACGTCTCTTCCAAAGCGGCCAGCAAAGGGCTGCTGCTGTAGCCATCTGCGGATTCGTTCCACTTGCTGCTCTCTCAAATCACTAAGTCGACTGCCCACGCTGCGTCTCCTTGTGCACGTTGCCCTTGGCCCGTCATGCGCGGTGAATGATACACGACCTATGTGTTGTTTCGGTCGGATACTCGTGCGCCGGCATTGAAACCTCTAGTCACACGTACTATATTGCACGATTGATGAGGATCCGCTGCATGGGTGTACAGTCAAGGCGATAGCGGACGGGGGCTACATGGTTGAACGCAACGGACGGGTAGAACAGAGACAGGGCGATCCTTCCGAACACCTCGTTGCTGTGACCATTGACATCGAAGACTGGTACCATGGGCCTTCTGTCACGGGAGCGCCGTACGGAGCGTTCGAGGACGTCTCTGCATTCTTTGCGAAGTGGAATGACCGTTACGACTATCTATCGGAGCCAACAAGAGACATTCTTGACCTCCTGTCGCAATTCGATATCCGCGCCACGTTCTTCGTGGTTGCGGATGTACTTGAGAACTACCCCGGGCTTGTCGAATCCATCGTTTCCAAGGGACATGAGATCGCGTGTCATGGGCTTCACCATGCCTGCAAGATCGATCCAACCACCAAGCAACCGCTTCTGACGCCTCATGAGTTCATGGAAAGAACGCGCCACGCCAAACAAGCACTGGAGAGCGTGAGCGGGAGAACGGTCCTTGGGTATCGGGCACCATCCGCCTTCGTGGCTGGATGGATGCTTGATTGTCTAGAGGATCTTGGCTTTCAGTATGATTCTTCTCTTTGCGCTAATTCTCTCTTCAATAAAACCGACTCGCAACTCAAGGGAGTCGGGACAGCCCCCTACTACCCGGCAAGGAACAGCCTGGAGCCGGGGCCCTCGCGCGAAATCCTTGAGATGCCCATGCCCCACCTGAGGGCGATCCTCAAGTTCCCCGCGTCCGGAGGTCCATTCCTTCGCTTCTTTGGCGCACGATACATCCTGATGGCCCTGAGACAGGCGCGTCGCAGGGGGGATACCCTCTTCTACTTCCATCCGATTGACATCTGCAACGAGCCGTTTCCGGGAGGCTTCACGAAGAAACGTCCCCTCTACTGGGCAGCGAAGGGGGCAAGAACACGAAGGCAGATCGGAAAAATCCTTACACAGCGGGATCTACGCTTCTGTACATGCCAAGAAATGCTCGACCGCGCACATGCACGGTTGGAGGAAGGCTCGCCATGAGGAGCACCGGCCCCGGGAGCGAAACACATCCAATCGATGTGAAGACTCTCGTAGCTTTCTACAGCGCACTTGACACCGAGAGACGATACATCGACTGCCCAGTCTCCGATCGCTGTACGCTCGAACACTTGGTTGGGATCTCCGCCGGTGGCTCTCTCGTTGCTGTGGGAGGAGTCAAGTGCTACTTCGGATTGCTACGGTTCGGCTTCTATATCGTCAAGCGCGAGTATCAAGGGCAGGGACACGGAACCATGCTTCTCCGCGAGATGATTCGCTATGTGCGTGCAACCGGGCATAGCGCCCTGTTCGCGAGTGTCCATCGGGAGAATCAGGCTTCGATCGCCATGCATCGTCGGGCAGGCTTTCGCGCGATCGCTCGTACTGAGCCACTCTTCAGGCTTTGCTTGGCATTCCGATGGCGCGGCGTCGTCCTGTCTTGGATCATCTCAGTACTCTTCCGTTGGGTTGGATTGATCCGGAACATTCGACGAGAACAGCAGTCAGCGGTGGTCGCAGATAGACCTTCGGAAAGAGGCAAGCAATGAGTGCAGCACCCCGCGTGTTGGTCACCGACGGTCGATCCATTGCAGCGCCGGCCATCATTCAGTCTCTGGCCGCACAGGGTGTCCGGATCACATGCGGAGAGGAGTACAGGCTCTGCCCGGGATTCTTTTCCCGGCATGTCATGAAGCGCCTCGTCTACCCGTCTCCAACCAATCATCCGGGCCCCTTTCTCGAGACGATCTGTGCGGAGCTTCGCAGCCGCAAGTATGATCTGGTCGTGCCGATACGAGATGCCACAACCGCCTTGCTCGCGCAGAATCAAGACCGGATCAACGAACTCTCGAAACTCATCATCGCGCCTGCCAACAGCGTTGCTGCCGGTCGAAACAAGGCGAGGACAATCAAGATCGCTCAGCAAGCGGGGATCGCTTGTCCATCGACGTATTTCCCGGCGGAGCAGGATGTCGCCGACATCGCAGAGGCCGCGCGATTTCCGGTCCTGGTTCGCCCATGTGAAAGCTCAGGTGCAAGGGGAATCGTCCTCGTAGCCGATCCGGCAGACTTGGAACGCACGTGTGCCCAATTGCAGGAGAGCTTCGGGAAACTCTTCATCCAGGAGTACATACGGACGGTTGAACCCAGATACCTCGTACACCTCTTGTTCGACATGATGGGCGACGCGGTAGCGGGGTGCGTCATTCGCGCGGAACGGTGTCACCCAGCGGAGATCGGACCCACGGCGTTTGGGATCACGGTGCGGGACGATAGACTCATCAGCAAGGCGATCCAACTTCTTCGAGCAATGAACTGGCGCGGTCCAGCCGAAGTGGAGTTCCTCGTCGACGAGGCTGACGGCGAACCCAAGCTGATGGAGGTCAATCCGAGATTCGGCAATCCGGTGGGATTGGCCATCCATGCCGGCGCGGATATTCCTGGACTGATGTACAGGATTGCAGGGGAAGAGCGTATTGAACCCGCGTTTGACTACAAGTCAGGCGTGGTGTGGAGGTGGCTGGTTCCTTCAGATCTCCTGTGGCTTGCCGGAGCTGTCCGAAGGCACGAGTCGATCAAGGGCTTCTTCCGGTTTCTGGGTCCAGACATTCACTACGCTCTGTTCTCACTCCGTGATCCCGGTCCGGCTCTTGGAGGCGTGCTGCAGGGAGTGAAGTTTCTTGTCCAGAAGGAACGAAGAGCCTTCATGTTCAAGCGGGGTATCGACGTGGCTCGTACAACAAGAGAGAATGGAACGGGTGAGTAGTGACCGTTCCAACAGGCAGCAACAGCACCAACCCCATTTCCAAGGACCATCAGTTGCCGAGGAAAATCGGACGCAAGTCGCTGGCCATCTGTATCACATTGAGCATCACAGCATTGGCTGTGCTTGTTGTGTCCGTCACTCTTGTCCTCAGGGACCGCATTCCAACCGTTATGTCTCTCGAGACACCGTTATCGAATGAGGACTACCTAATGGCGTCCCGTTTGGCTCTCGATGCACTCGAGGAGTACTGGCTCCCCGAAAAGGAGTTCTTCGCCTCCCCAATACGAGACAACAGCCTTACAAACGCCCTGTATTTGCAGGCCGTTGCGATTCTTTCAGAGCATGAACTGAGCACGAAGAAGCAGAGGCGGCGGGCAAGATCGTTGGTCGAGCGGCTGATCGATGCTCCGATACTGTCAGCTGAGGGCGGACCCAGTTTGGACATGGAACAAGCAGGAGGTTCCCACATGTCATCGGCAGCGCCCTACTGCACCGCGATTGCATATGCGTGGAAGTACTCCGGCAAGCTGGGACTGGATGCCGCCACTCGAGAACGAATTCCCGGAGTCATAAACCAGATCGTGTCCTGGCTGGAGCCTCAACTCGATAAGACTCAAGGCGGAGCCAATCAGCTTTCGCTACGGTGGATACAAGAGGTGGGCTACGCCCTGCATGTCGTATCCGAAGACGAGATCCGTGGAATCGAGTTGATGCACCGCGGCTTGGAAGCATTCCTCCAGCACTACTCCGCGGCAAAGGACGGCTTCTATCGGCCATGGCTCAATCCGGATTGGACGTGGATCTACAACGCAACGAATCCTCAGCAGTCATCTCCTGGCGCATCGGAGTATCGCTCCGTTCTCTATCGCGCAGAGTAAAACTACACGTACCTCAGTCACTGCGGAGTGGGTCCGTACTTCTCTCAAAGGGCCGGTTTGGGCTTCTCTCCCGATTCTCTCGATGTTCTGAATTCGGTCTTGATTCGAAGCCTTGGGCACTGGGGAATCTCCGGGTACCCGAATTGGATGAGTACTCAACTCGACCATCGGGTGCACTCGCCGAATTACTGGGTCTGGTGTCTGCTAAGCCTGATCGGCATGTCAAACTGGGAGGGTTGGGACTCTGACTACAGTTCTTTGAGCAAGACGATTCTCGACAACTTCATCCTGCTCTTCCACGACCTCTTTCTCGATGGAGAGGAGACCTACTCTCTGTCTTCCATGTATCCTGTCAAGCGATACGAGTCCGGAAGCCTCAATCGACACCCGGATTCCGCTCTTGCGATGTTCGCTGGATACGCTGCCATGACAGGAGATCTGGACGCCGGAGCCGTCAGGGCGATCGAGGAACCCCGTGTCTGGGGGTGGGAATCCTACGCGAGGAACCTCTACGTCAGCACTCAAGACTACTCGGCAATCTCCGGGAATCAGATTCTTCGGGCGTACTACGAGGATCGTGGGGATCTGACGACATTGTACCATGGCAACGGCCTTCTTCTGTCACCTGCCTACGTCCAGGAAACAGATCGGGCTGTTCAATGGGCGATGATGGTCGTCTCGCCGAATCAGCCCCCATTCGGATCGATCCTCAACACTGCTCGAGCCAAGCCTGAGTCTGTGGCCGTCCGAGTGGACGATGTCGAGCTCCACGCGGCATCGTATGAGCCCTTAGAATCAAACATGGCATTCGATGTCATCGAGAAGCGCAGCTCGTGGCTGGAAGGAAAGGCAACCATGGACCTGTCCTTCCATCAGGCCTGCATCCAGAGGACCTTCTCCCTCTCTGCCGGCGTGGTGGGTTCGGACGGCTTCATCCGTGCAACGTTTCCCAGCCGGGACACCGTGAAAGGCATCACCATCTGTCGAGGCCCGGAGGAACCCGAAGAGGAGATTGCCACGGCAGGAGTCCCCTGGGAGGACGTCTGGTATATCCACTTCGACTACGGAGACTATGGCTACATCGTTGTTCAAGCATCTCCCGACAGACTGCCCGGCCTGCTCACTATCAGGCAATCTACGCCGTGGGAATGGGACAACGGGCGCGGCCCATGCGCCGTGGTCGAGATCCCTGTGGCCGCGAATGATGGCGATCTCATCGTTTCGCATGTCATCGCTTTCACGAATGGAACACAGGATGGAGCCATAGCGGCAGCAAGGCGCGCGGCATCCTTCTGACCATACTTTGTACCGGTAGTTCTTCTTCGAGCCAACAGGGGCAGATTTCCTATCACGCCTCTCGACGCCAGATCACGAACTCCTCGTTCCGCCACACCATGACGTATCCGTTCTCCTCGAGTTCGGAGACAAGGTCCATGGATTCACGTGTGGGAGCTGGGCGGTTCACTACCGACCAAGTCCTAAGCCTCGTATTCACCACCGCCTCGACAACAAGATCCGGTCCCCCTGTATTCCACATTCGATCCATCCGCTGTCTCAAGGCAAGATCCGACAAGAGGTTCGGCCACGGGTTTCCAAGCGCAGGGATCGTCCTTGTGAGGAAGTGAACCATGGGAATGCTGTCCCACGCCAGGACACGGTCTCCGGCCTCCGTTCGCTCGGCCATCTCACCAAGGAGTTCCTCAAGACTCGCTGCGCGCTCTGGAGAAGTCCGGACACCGCGCAATAGCGGATGATCGACGACGGTGGTCAGCTGCGACCTGTCCTCGAGATCACGGTACGGATTGACCCTTCGCGCCGAGAGGCCGACGATTCCCAGTGCGAGAAGCAGGGAGAGCGCAACCCCAGTGAACATGCGTGATCTGAGTACAGCCTCGCCGTTGCCGCCCAAGAGGCGGAACTTGCGACAAGAGACTTCAGAGAGGATCCGCGCAGCGCTCAGGCAAACCGCGGGCAGAAGAAGCCAGAGCCCAGCGTTCGCCGCTCGGATTCCGTTATTCGAGCCGATCATCGACAGCGAAGCGACGAGAAAACCCACGACCAGGAGATTCGCATGATTCTTCAGATCGGTTGGAGCCCGAAACAGTGCAAACATGACGAAGTCCGCGATCAAGAGGAGCAAACATACGCCGGGCACCATGAAGGAGAAGATTGTCGGGGTGGGCACGTAGTAGTGGATGGCCGCGAGACACAACGCACCGGTAAGACCTGCTGTCAACAAGAAGAGGGCTGCGTACATGCGGCCGACCCGTATCCGCATCAAGTCGACAAACCGCTTTCCAAACCTCCGCCACAGGATGAGGAAACCGCCCAGGCCCGCGAGCCCTGCCCCGCCGATGAGCGCGCGTTGATTGAGGATATTGATCCTCGAAATGGTCGATGCTCCCAGGATGCCATCGGAACTCAGGAACCGCGCGACAAACGAGGGTCGAAGAACCAGCTGTGAGATTGCAGCGGTTGCGCAGCCCAGCACGGCAAGGCCGATCGGCACAATCCTCGGTATACGCGAATGAACACGCGTTTTCTCTCGTGGCTGCAACAAGACCCTGATGCCAAGGAAGCCTCCCGTTACGCATACAGCGAAGCCCGCTGTGCACAGCAAGAGTATCTGACCACCCAGCGAGAGGGCTCGCCGCGTAGTTGTCGCGTAGATCTGCAGGAGAAGAAGAACGGAGTGGTGACCTGTTGCAGAGGACATGGAGGATGAGAGCGACGAAGTTAGGCCATTGAACAGGGGCCTCAGATAGCCGGTTGCCGCAAGCAAGAGGAAGCAAAGAACGATGCTCCCCAAAGACGAAGCCACAGCCAGCCAAGCCATCCGCCAATCCGGTCGAGAGGATTTCCTTCGTTCGATTGCGGATGAGAACCACCTCAGCGCCAGCGGAAGGGGAAGCGCAAGGATCACTGGAAACCGCGCCATCACAGCCAATCCGAGGAGTACCCCCCCCACGACCGCAACGCTGCGCCGGCGTAGGGGGGAGATGGTCGCGTCCTGCGAAAAAAGCACACAGCCCGCCCAAACCATCAAGAGGACCGCAGGCAGGTTGTTGTAATCGATCGTGAGCGTCCCCCGATGAACCAGGGTGGCAGCGGTTGCTACGATGGCGAGAAACGCGACAGGCCTCGAGAAGAATCGCTGCACGACTGCAAACGAAACCACCGCAGTCAATGCCTGAACCAGAACCCATCCCAGGCGCGCTCCAATCACGCCCAGCTTCGCGACCAACGTGAGCCAGACGCCGCCAACAAGATCGGATAGCCACGTCATCCCGAACTCGTAGTTCTCCGGAGAGTGAATGACCAGCCATTGGCGGGTCAGGTTGTATCCCTCATCCGTCACATCCAGACCTTGCCAGATCCACACCCCATGAATTAGGACGGTAGCAATCCCGACGAGAACCAGCCAAGCGGGAAGGCCGAACCTGCGAAAATGCAGAGAGAACGACATCTAGGCGCCCCCCTGAAGGCGATGGATCGCATGGCAAACCCGCTCCAGGTCGGTTTTGGTGAGCCCGAGGTGAAGCGGAAGCCGCACCAGCCTTCCTGCCACGCGCTCGGTCACCGGAAGATCGCCCGGCGCATAGCCCCATGTCGCACCCATCGGTGAGGTGTGCAACGGCTCGTAGTGCGAAGTGGCCCGAATACCCGCCCGAGACAAGTTCTCGATGAAGCGGGTTCGAGATTCAGCGGTCGGCAGGATCAGATAGAAGATGTGATGCGTCGGCTCGCAGTGTTCCGGAACCGTAGGAAGAGAAACGCCGTTGGCATCCGCCCAGCTTGTCAGTTCTGCCTCATAGAACTCCCAAATCTCCTTCCTCTTCTGCTGAATGGATTCACGTTCCTCCAACTGCGCGAGCAACACGGCCGCAAGGATGTCGGACAGCAAGTAGCTCGATCCGATAGACCGCCAGGTGTACTTGTCAATTTGGCCGCGGAGGAACTGCGCTCGATTCGTCCCCTTCTCGCGGAGGATCTCCGCATGCTCGACGAGCGATTCGTCGTTGATGAACAGGGCGCCGCCCTCTCCACAGGTGATGTTCTTGGTCTCGTGGAAGCTCACCGCCGAGACACACCCGAACGATCCCAGCGGCCTGCCCTTGTAGCGTCCGAAGAGACCTTGCGCATTGTCCTCGACCACTGAAATCCCGTGGCTTGAGGCCACGTCCACGATCGCGTCCATCTCGCACCCAACCCCCGCGTAGTGGACAGGCACGATGGCCCGGGTCCTGTTCGTGATCAACGGCTCGATCAGCTTCTCGTCCATGTTGAGCGTATCGGGGCGAATATCCACGAACACCGGCCGCGCTCCGCGGAGGATAAATGCGTTGGCGGTGCTGACGAACGTGAACGAGGACATGATGACCTCATCCCCCGGTTGAAGATCGAGCAGCAGCGCCGCAAGTTCGAGGGCATGGGTACACGATGAGGTGAGAAGCACGCGGCTTGCTCCGGATTCAGATTCAAGCAGTTCGCTGCACCGTTTGGTGAACGGCCCGTCGCCGGAGATTCGCCCGCCGGTGGTGGCTTCTCGGACGTAATCCAGCCCTTTCTCTGAAATGCATGCGCGATTGAAGCTCACGCGATGTGTCTGCATACGATCTCCTATCCGATTCAGGATTTGCACCTCAACATTCTGCCGAGGTCTCCGGCAGCAACTGATTGAGAGAGAGCCAACTTCATCGTTATCCTACAGGCTTCATGAGGCGTCGGGCTTCGCCATCCATCATCGCGCGAACCACCAATACCGTCCCTGTCCGATCAGGTTCACGAAGTAATAGAGCGCCCCGCTTGCAAGATGCAGTAGAAAGACAGCCGCTCCGATATACAGCCGAGACACAGCCGCGATCGGTTTCTCTCCTCTGTCTGCAAGACGCTCTTGCCGTATAAAGAGTCGCGTTGAGGCTACGAACAGGATGAACAACGTGATCTGCTCGCTCCAGAAGAAGTTGGCATCCAGTGCGATACGTCCGTCGGGAAGCACCTCGGCAAGTAGATACCCATAGAACGCTCCGAAAACGAACGCAGCCCATGCCAGAACCACAAACGCGTCTCTCCGTGCGCCTCTCCAGTATCCGATCAACACATACAGCGGGAAGAGGATCGATAGGAGGAACTTGGGCAGCAAGTCTCCCGAATAGTGTGAATGAACAACAAAGGGGGCGAAGGCGATGCTCTTCTGTGCCACAACATCCCCGGCCGCATACCGAAAAAGGTATGTCCACCCCAATACCAGGACACTGGGCAGGCCAATGCCCAGGATCACGGGCAGCCAGCCGAGAGTTCTCCTGCGAATCAGACGGTTGAGCCCTGCAACGGCAACAGCAGGCAGCAGACAGATCGCATAGCTGGGCTTGGCAAATGTGCAGATTCCGCTCAATAGACCCAATACCGCCGTTCTCGAACGCCGCCAGGCCCCTGCCCATCCCTTGAGCGCTCCGGGAACGAGGAGAAACAAAAAGAGAGCAAGCGGCTTGAGCAGCGTGATGGTGGGATTGTGGTAGACGGTAATGCCGATGTACCCGAGATATAGATCCTTTCTTGCTGCGGTGAACAATGTGATTGGCGTAACCACCAGAAGAGCGAGTGAGGTGACGATCGCCGCCACGCTCACTGTCCGTTGTCCCCCCGCGCGAAATGCAGGCCATATCCAAACGTACAGCACACCTCCCAACAGCCCATTGGCAAGCAATGCAACGAGGAATCCGGCTTGAGAAAATGTTAGGTGGGGTATCACATACTTGGCGGCCACGACAAGTGCCTGGTAGAGGAAATGGGGAAGAACGACCCTCTGGTCTTCCGTCGATGAAGCCAGCGTCTCGGCAGCCCGAATGTGCCATTGGTAATCCTTCTGCCCATCAGTAGCTCGTATTGCCTGAGACAGAACCGGAGAGGCCAATGCTGCCGCAAGCACCACGGTGATCAGCATGCCTGGTAGGTCGGGTCGGCCACTTCGCGTGGCATCCTGTGCAAAGGCCGGATGGAGATCCCTTTGAACGAACCTGGCCACCGGCAGGATCCATCGCCTGCAACGCCGCCATGCCAGGATCACGCCACCAAGCAGGAAGAGCGCGATTCCAGCGACAAGCGAGATCCCGTTGAGCGACTGGATCCTCTCAATGGTGCCTGCCTCCAGAATGCCGTCCGGACTGAAGTGCCGCGCGATGAAGGAAGCTCGAAGGACAATCTGTGAAACGGAGACCGTCACACAACCCAAGACAAGGCAGCCAATCGCAATGATCCGTGCAACCAATCGTCTGTACGCGCAACTACGGTTCATCCTCACCAGGCTTTCTCTCTGAGCTGTACCCACGCGGCGCCGGCCCTTTGGGCCGCATCACCAGTAGCTACTCACAACGATTCCCACAAGGATTAGCGCCAGACCGACAATCTTTCCGGGAGTTGCCGTCTCCCCAAGGAATGTCAGACTGAAGGCAAGAACAATCGCAAACGCAAGACTCATGAAGGGGTAGGCATAACTCAGCTCAAATGTAGTTAGAGCAGCCATCCAACACAATGCTGCCGCAAACGCAGCCCCAAGTGCTGACAGAACCCAGGGATTCTTCAACTGGACAACCAGGAACGACAGTTTCTGGAGTAGGGGTACCGGAAGTGCTCCCGCTTGGCTCATCTGCCACTTCAGGATAAGCTGCCCGTATACCGTAAGCAGGATCGTCAACGCAATGTAAAGATGTCCCGCCTTCATAGCTCTATTCCTTTACTCGATCAAACCACTTGTGGAATGTATACAATCCACCCGAAGGCTCGAACCCCTGCCGACACCACACCTTCTGTACGGAGATGTTGGCCACTTGAGTGGCTGTCACTACATGCCGCACATCTTGCCGATAGAACCACCGCAATGCATGCGACAGAAGACTGCTGTAAACACCCTTTCGTTGAACCTCTGGATGAACAGCGTTGAGCACGATGCGGCCCAAGGCCTCATCCTCCAGTTTCAGCGTGATAAAACCTGCGATTCTTCCGCCGAGCTCCGCAATCAGCACTTCATCAGCAATCTCTTGGCTCAGGCAAGACCGCCTGGCCCAAGAGACGTAGACCTCGGTACACGCCCCTCTATCCAGCCGTGGATCATTATGGTAGTGCCCACAGTAGTCGGCAAAGGCATCCCCCGCAATGCTTTCGATCGCTTTCCTGTCTGGGGCGTCGTGTTGGCGAACGACAACCCGCCCTCCTCCTGTCACGGCTGGCTCATCCCTCAACTGCTTCGCGTAGCAGATGAGGGTATCCGTAAGCAGAAAGCCACTGGCAAGAGCCAGACGAACGGCATGGTAGTCCGAGTGGGAACATCGGGCGACCAACAGGATCACTTGGTGATCCCGGCAATACCCCATTACATCGGGGAGGCTCTCGCCGGTAAAGCGGGATACGCGGGCCGTCCTCACGCCGAACCGCTCCTGTTCCAGATCAGAAAGGTGTGGCTGAATGGGATACCCGCTCACTTCTTCATCAGTCTTCCAATCCAGGGCAAACCTCCCTACGGTTCAGCTTCTCGCTATGCAGCTGATACCAACCCTTCGGTCGGAGCCGTCAGAACCACCCATCGATCACGGCTCCGCCTCTCCCTTCTCATCCTGAGATGTGTCTTGTCGTATCACGTACGGTGGATAGCCAATCGATGCGGAGTAGAACCTCGCAAGATACTCGCCGATTAGGCCGAGCGCCATCATCTGCGCACCACCGAAGATGGCAATGATGCTCGCCAAGAATGTGAATCCCTGAACAGCCTGCCGCTCACCGAAATATCGTACAAGAACGTACGCCAGAATCCCCACCCCGAAAAGCGCCAGGATGCCGCCCAACACCGCCGCGAAACGCAGAGGCCAGACGGAGAAGCCGGTTATCATGTTCAACGCGTGGACGAGAAGCTTCCGAAGAGTGTATTGAGACTCTCCCTGCGCCCGTTGAGCGTGATGCACCTCCACCGAGCTGTAGCGCGAGGCGCCCCATGAAAGGAGCACATCGATCGATCCGGACTGGGCACGAAACTCTTCAAACGCTGTACGAATCCGCGCATCAAATGCCCGAAAAGCGCTCGTATGAACAGCCATCCTGTTCCCGGAAGCACGGAAGATCATGCGTTTCGCGGCTCTGGAACAGGCATTTCGCCACACAGCGTGGTTGTCTTGCCTCGGCATTCCGTACACCACATCAAAGCCCTCATCCAGTTCGGCTAGAAGAGTGGGGATCTCTTCTGGCGGATGTTGAAGGTCATCATCCATCGTCACGATAACATCGCACGCGGCAGCTCGAATCCCCGCAAGAAGGGCGCTGTGCTGACCGTAGTTCCGCATCAGATCTATGCCGCGGATCCATGTGTTCTCGCGAGAGAGTTCTTCGATAACACGCCAGCTCTCATCTTGGCTGCCGTCGTTCACAAGCAACAGCTCGTACTCCTTCGTCTGGAGATTCAGGACGCAGTCGAGCCGTGCAACAAGCTCCGGAAGAATCCCGGAACTGTTGTAGACAGGAACGACGACCGACACGCTCGGCCGGCTATCCATCCACGTTCCTATGCCCTCGTCTCCGGTAGTTGCGCTCGTAGTAGTCACGATAGGCTCCTGTCTTGCACCGATCCATCCAATCTGAGTGAGTCCGATACCAATCGACGGTGCGCGCCATGCCTTCCTCAAAGGGTACTTCCGCCTTCCAACCCAGCTCCCGACGAAGCCGCGACGCATCCATCGCGTAGCGCCGGTCGTGTCCTGGCCGATCGCGGACATGCTCGATGAGAGACTCCGGGCGGTCAAGCAACCGCAAGATTCCCCGAATAAGGTCGATGTTGGCAAGCTCGTTGTCGGCCCCCACGTTGTAGATTTCACCGAAAACTCCACGGTGCAGGACCGCGTCGATAGCTCTGCAATGATCACTCACGTGGATCCAATCGCGGATGTTCGAACCGTCCCCATAGACAGGCAGGCTTTCACCCTTGCTCGCCTTGTCGACCATCACCGGAATGAGTTTCTCCGGGAACTGGTACGGGCCGTAGTTGTTGGAGCAACGGGTGATCATCACCGGCAGGCCGTGCGTTCGGAAGTACGAAAGACAGAGAAGGTCGGCGGATGCCTTGGATGCGGCGTAGGGATTGTTCGGGTTCAGCGGCGTGGTTTCCGAGAAGCTGCCCGTGGCCCCGAGATCCCCGTACACTTCATCCGTTGAGATCTGAACGAACCGGTGCTCCGATTCGTGCCCCGACCACGCCTCCTTCGCCGCCTCCAGGAGGACCAGCGTTCCGCGAACATTCGTCTCCACAAACGGCAGCGCGCCGAGGATGCTTCGATCCACGTGCGATTCGGCGGCGAAGTTCACGATCGCATACGGATCAAGTCGCTCCAGCACGCTCCGTACGAGGGAGACATCGGCAATATCGCCGCGAACGAATTCGTAGCGTGAATCGCCTTCGAAATCCGCCAGGTTCTCGAGATTGCCCGCGTAGGTCAGCTTGTCGAGATTCGTGATCTCGACCTCGCGTCCGCCGGAGAGCATGTGCCGAATGAAGTTCGATCCGATGAACCCCGCCCCGCCAGTGACCAACAGCCTTCTGGGGGCGGTCATTCCTGGATCCCGTTGTCTACGTCAAACATGATGCGATTGGCCACCTGCCAGGACTCGAGCGTACCGGCGTCGGTCCATTCCCCACGCAGCACGCTGTATTCCATCTGCTCCATCTGGATGTACTCGTTGTTTACGTCTGTAATCTCCATCTCCCCCCGCGCCGACGCGGTCTGCCGACGGATGATGTCGAAGACCTGCTCATCGTACATGTAGTAGCCGATGACGGCGAAATCGCTGCGAGGTTGTGACGGCTTCTCTTCGATCGCCACGATCCGCTTCTCATCCAAGGCAGCAATCCCGAAATCGGATGGATTGTCGACGCGTGTGAGCAACACCCGCGCGCCATGCGGCTGCTGTTGAAACGCCTCGACATAGGGGCGGATGGAGTGGGTCGCGATATTGTCACCAAGGATCACCACGATCCGTTCACCCGCGGCGAAGGTCTCTGCAAGGCTGAGCGCCTCTGCAATGCCTCCCGCCTTCTCCTGAACGCGGTACGTGAATTCGGCATCGAACGCGACGCCGCTTCCCAGAAGCCCGACGATATCCCCCATGTGTTCCGTGCTCGTTACGATCAGAATGTCCGTGATGCCCGCAGAGATCAATTGTTTCAGCGGATTGTAGATCATCGGCTCCCGACCGACCGGCAGGAGATGTTTGTTGGTGACCTTCGTCAGAGGGAACAGACGTGTCCCTCTTCCACCCGCAAGGACAATGCCTTTCATTGTATGCTCCTCCACTATGTAATCTCGTTTGGCAAGCCGCACAGATCTCTATCACAATCCTGACAAGACACAGTATTCTCCTTAGACAATACCACAAAAAGAGTGCATAGGTAGCAGAGCACAATCTAGGAGAGGGCACGGCGCCGCGGACGAAGGTTCACGGCAAGCCCGGAATGCATGCTTCGCTTGCCTCTTTGCCGATCTCCTTTGGATTCCATCCCGCACGCAAGACGCGATCCGCTTTCACCCCACGAACCCAACGAACCCTTTTCTCCTGCCTGTGGCATGTGGCGTGTAGCATGTGGATATTCAACCACTCAGTCCGCAGCACCATCCGCCCTCTTCCCTCGCGAGTTCAATAGCCCTTCACCCTACGAACCCCATGAACCCTATGAACTCTACGAACCTGTTCTCCCCACCCTTTCGACAACATCCCCATCCGCTCTCCTTGCCTCGCGAGTTTCAGAGCTCTTCACCCCATGAACCCTATGAACTCTACGAACCCAACGAACTCGCTCCCCTTTCGACGCCCTCCCCACCCTTCCCGTACGCTCGGCTCATTGCCTTCTTGCCACAACCAACCGTGAACTTCCGAATGGAAACCGTATCCCGCATTCGATCAGCCGACGCTCGAAACGCATCACGCCGCGAAAGAGGCCGTTCAAGGCTTTCGGCGGAATCATTTCTCGCATCCTTCGTCCCGGTCTTGCGGCGAGCCTGAGCCGGCGCGACATCACGAAGGCAGGAAGCAGAAGAGAGACGAAGCCGGTGGTCCAGCTGATCCGAAATCCGGAATCCGAGATCCTCTGCAAGATCTCGGATCCGCCGTACCGGCGTACATGACAGACTTGCTCATCGTGCCCGCTCCACAACCACGGATACTGAGGAACCGTGATGAGAAGCCCACCGCTGGGACGGATGGCTCGATGGAGATTTCGAAGCGCCGCAAGGTCATCCCGAACGTGTTCGAGGACATCCAGGCAACAGACGACGTCGAACTCCGCCTCAAACGGGATGTTCTCTATATCCATTCGATACAAAAGGGCAGACGGAAGCCGCTGGCGCGCTTCCACAAGCGCGGCCCCACTCACATCCCCACCTGAGATCTCAAGCCCGGGCCTCCGTTTCGCGATGTGCCCCAGGACGTAACCGGTTCCACACCCCACATCCAAGAGGTTCCTCGCGGACGGGAAGAAACGATCAGCAGCCGACGCTACAAGCCGAGCCCTTTCCTCGAACCAGAAGTGACCGTCTTCCAGGAGTGCGAGCTTCTCGGCGCTCCCCGCGATCTGCTGAGGGTAGTCATCACGAACAAGCTGCTCACCCATCAGATCGACATAGGAGCCGTCGGATGAATACAATGCATGACAAGATGGGCAATCCCACGTTGCGTCCCCCAAGGAGGCTCCACACGCCGGGCAGATCCTCATCGCCGGGATCCAATCGATGCACAAGGGACAGGATCAGCGACCTCAAGGCGCCCATTCATCGCCATGGCTCCTCTTGAAACGCCGAATCGGATCATGCGGCGGCTGCATCGAACCGCTGCCTCCACAGACGACCGATACCCTCCTCGAGGGAGACCTCCGCGGTCCAACCCAGCACTTCCCTCGCGGTATCGACTGCGGCAACATACCGCATGGTCTCGTTCTCCCGGTACGGAAGCGCTCCCAAATCGGGAGGCTCCAACCTGCCACTCCTCTCCTGCACCCTTCGTGCGGCATCCGCAACGGTGACCTCGACCCCCGTACCGATGTTTATGATCTTCCCTCCCGCGCCCGTGCAGACGCCGGCGCGGAGACACGCTTCAACCACATCATCCACGTACGAAAAGTCGCGCGTCTGCTCGCCCGGACTTGTACTGGGAACCTTGCCCTGCCGATAGGCTTCGACCACGGACGAGATCAGGCTCGGTCGGGTCTCTCCGGGGCCGTAGATGACCGTCGGCCGCAACACCACCACGGATACACGGCCACGCCGGTGGTGGTACAGACACGCGTGCGTCGCGGCCACCTTGGACAGCGCATACGGAGACAAGGGTTGCTCGCGCTGGCCCTCCCGGAACGGCACCGCGCCGTCTCCATACTCTTCGCACGACCCCATCTGCACCACCCGGACCGCTCCAAGCCTCTCCGCCGCATCCAGCAGATGAAGCGTTCCACGATGGTTGACATCAAACATCTCCGGAAGAAGTGCCGGATCGCGGTCGGCGGAAACGCGTGCAGCCAGGTGAAAGACGATCTCCGGCCGGCTCTCCATGAGACAATCGGATACGGCATCCGCATCGCGTACGTCGAGCGGCACAAGCCGTGCTGCGTCTTGGAAGGCGACCCTCGAATCCGCCGCATCAGCAGGGAATTGCACCGCGGTCACCTGCGCGCCCTCGGCGATCAACCGGCGGACGAGATTCGAACCGACAAAGCCTGTCGCCCCGGTGACCAGGACCCTTCTTCCGGCAAGCACCCCTTCGTCACGGTGCACGGAAGTACTCCGCATACCACTCGACGGTGCGCTGCAGGCCTTCCTCGAGCGAGTACTGGGCCTCCCAATCGAGAAGCCGCTTCGCCTTGTCCGAACAGAGGGACTGATCGCGGATCTCCGCCGAGGCTCGGTTCTCGATCACCGGCTCGAGATCCTCGCGGTGCATGACGCCGCGGATCGCATCGACGAGCTCCAGAACCGAGAGCGGCTGCTCGGGCCCGAAGTTGACCGCCTCTCCGGCAAGACCCCGCGAAACCACCGACTCCGCGAGGAGCAGGTAGGCTTCGACGACATCCTCGACGTAGATGTAGTCTCTGGTGAATGTCCCGTCGCTGCGGATGACTGGCGCCTCGCCGCGGATCAGGCTCCGCACCGTCCCAGGCACGATGCGGCTCCAGTGGAGATCGCCTCCCCCGTAGATGTTTCCACACCGGGCGATCGCAACCGGCAGCCGATACGTATGCCAGTAGGCCTGGGCAAGCAGGTCACCACAGCTTTTGGAGACATCGTAGGGATGCCGGCCCGCAAGCGGGGTCTCCTCAGTGTACGGCAACGCGTCACTCGGACCATACGCCTTGTCGCTCGAAGCGATCACAACGGATTGAAGCAGATCCCGGTGGGTGCGGCAGGCCTCGAGCACGTTGTAGGTTCCTCGGATGTTGCTCTCGAAGGTCGGGCGAGGCGAGCGGTTGGCGGCACCCACAATCGCTTGCGCCCCAAGGTGTACAACCACTTCGATCTCGTGCTCGTTGATCGCCCGTTCCACATCGCCGTACGCCTCGAGCACGCCATGCACCACGCGACAGTCATCGACCAGGCCGCTTCGGATCAGTTCGGAGCGTTGGTCCCAATCGCGGACCAAAACAGTGACCTCGGCGCCTCTCTGCCGAAGGCCCTTGACGAGCCAGTGCCCGACGAACCCCGTGGCGCCGGTGACCAGAACCCTCTTCGACATCCAGTAGGTGCTCATGCTTCCAGTCTACCCCCAGGTCTTCCACGGCGCGTTTCCCGATGTCCACAGATGGGAAAGCGTCTCGAGATCGCGGACCGTGTCCATACACTGCCAGAAGCCTTCATGCCGGAAGATCGCGAGCTCGCAGCGATCGGCGAGCCGCTGGAGCGGCTCGCGCTCGAACATGCAGTCCGGATCCGTGCCGAGGAGTTCGAGGGCCTCGTGTTGCAGCACGAAGAATCCGCCGTTGATGTATGCTTCACCCGATGCGGGCTCTGGCTTCTCCATGAACGCATTGACCAGATCTCCGTCGGTCCTGAGCTGTCCGAATCGTGCCGGAGGCCGAACCCCGGTCACGGTCGCAAGCTTGCCGTGCGCCCGGTGAAACGCAAGGAGCTTCGCGAAATCGATATCGGCGACCCCATCGCCGTAGGTCAACATGAAGACCTCATGACCCTCGACATACTTCTCGATCTGCTTGATCCGCGCACCCGTCATCGTGTGGAGCCCGGTCTCGGCCAAGGTCACCTGCCACGCCTCCTGCGGCGGGTCGTGCAGAACCACACTCCTCTTTGATCCCAGCGTCACCGTGAAGTCACTGGTCGATGTCCCGTAGTTGAGGAAGTACGAGCGGATGACGTCCCCCTGGTAGCCGAGACAGAGGATGAAATCGGCGAACCCCGCCGCCGCATAGCCCTTCATGATGTGCCACAGGATCGGTTGCTCCCCGGCAATCCGCACCATCGGCTTGGGAATCCAGTCCGTCTCTTGCCCCATCCGCGTTCCGCGCCCGCCACAGAGGATTACCACCGGGATTCGTTCCATGAACTCAACCCCTTTCCGAATCGATACCGCCCGATGTTCCACAAGAACCCGAAGACAGACCGGATGGACACGTTCGACCTTCCGTGCACCCTTGCGCGCGCGCGGATCGGGAGCTCGGCAAGGGTCAATCCGAGCTTGTGCGCCTTGATCATGATCTCGGCATCGAGAAACCAGTCCCGCGAGGTCAGGACCAGCCGATCCAGGACATCGCAACGCATGATCTTCGGAGAACCGTTGACATCCCCGCAGGAGATCCCGAAGACCCGCCGCATCAGCAGATTGAACGCACCCGATTGAAACTTCCGGAGCGAGCCGTCCTCGCGAACGTCCCGCCGGACCTTCGCAATATCACATGATTCCACGTCGAGAAGCTCAACCAGGCGAGCCACGTCCTTCGGATGAACCTGTCCGTCGCTCGCCATGTATCCGACCACATCGCCCGAGGCCTCGCGAAGCCCGCACAGAACACCCCACCCGAATCCCCGATTCACCGGGATATATGTCGCTTTGATCCGAACGTCGCGCCCTACCAGCGCATGGATAACGTGTTTCGTGCCATCCTGTGAACCGTTGTCGACCAAGATGAGCTCAAACGGAATCTGTGCGTTGGTGAGGGCTTCCAGCAAGTCCTCGACCATCTCTCGAAGACCGGCGGCTTCATTGTAGGCGGGCAACACCAGGCTGAGCATCATGCAAGCACCCCCAAGCGAAGCGGACTTGAGCCGGCAGGCATTCCGATCCATCATAGCTCACGTTCTTCGGCAAGTCAGCGCCTTCCCATGGAAGAAGCTCTCCCGTGCCGCGGCACTTGCTCATCTGCCCTGTTCCAGCAACCCTCACGTCGGCCGTACCAGCTTGGACATCCAATCACACAGTTCGGCGAAGAGATCCGATTCACGCGCCCCATAAGATGAGTGCTTCGCATGGATCTCTCTTCCTACATGCCACGCGCCACGGGCCACAAGCTGTCTTATCACGCGGATCACGGACCCCGGACCACGGACCACAGATCAGTCTACCGCTCCACGAACGCCCGGATCTCGTGGGCCACGGTTTCGATCTCTTCAGGGAGCAGTTCCGGGAAGATAGGGAGGCTCAAGGCTTCGCGGCTTGCGCGCTCGGATTCGGGGAGTTCGCCTTCGCGGTATCCGAGATCCGCGAAACACGCTTGCAGATGAAGCGGCCGGGGGTAGTAGATCATCGTTCCGATGCCGCGTTCTCTTAGGTGCTCGCGCAGGGCGTCGCGCTTCCCATCGAGCACGCGAATCGTGTACTGGTGGAAGATGTGGCTCCGATCGGCTGCACGATACGGGGTAACGATTCCCTCGACATCGCGCAACAACGCATCGTACCGGTCGGCAACCTGTGCCCGCGAAATCGACCATCGATCGAGGTGCTTGAGCTTGACGGCAAGGATCGCCGCCTGAATCGCGTCCAAACGGGAGTTGAACCCGACCTTCTGGTGGTAGTACTTGGGGTCGGCGCCGTGGACACGCAGCATCCTAAGCGTACCCGCCAGTTCATCGTTGTGGGTGGTGATCATCCCGGCGTCGCCATAGGCGCCGAGATTCTTGGTCGGGTAGAAGCTGAAACAGCCGCAGTCGGCCAGGGAGCCGGCGCGGGAAGAGGAGACGGGTTCATTGGGTTCGTAGGGTTCGTTGGGTTCGTTGGGTGACAAGGCACCGCGATACTCGGCGCCGATGGCCTGGGCGGCGTCTTCGATGACCTTCAGGCCGTGGTCGTCGGCGATCGCGAGGATCTCGCCCATTTCGGCCATCTGGCCGTAGAGGTGGACGGGGATGAGGGCACGAATCGTTGGGTTTGTTGGGTTCATTGGGTTCGTAGGGTTCGTTGAGTTCGTTGGGTTCGTTGAGTGAGCGGGGTACGTTGAGAGGATATGACGAAGATGGGTGGGGTCGAGGTTGAAGGTCTTGGGGTCGATGTCGCAGAAGATGGGCGTTGCCCCAACGTTGTGCACGGTGCCGGCGGTGGCGAAGAAGGTGAAGCTCGGCAGGATCACCCCATCGCCGGGACCGATGCCGAGGGCTTTCAAGGACAAGAGCAGCGCGTCGGTGCCACTGGCGACGCCGATGGCGTGCTTCACCCCGCAGTAGGAAGCGGCGGCGTCCTCGAACGCCTTCACGTACGGACCGAGGATGTACTTGCCCGAACGGACAACCTCCAGCACCGCGGCGTCGATCTCATCACGAATCGTCTCGTATTGGCGGGATAGATTAAGGATGGGGATCGAGTTCGTAGAGTTCGTAGAGTTCGTAGAGTTCGTTGGGTTCGTTGGGTTCGTTGGGTTCGTTGGGTTCGTTGGGTTCGTAGAGTTCATTGGGTTAGCCAGCTTCCTTCAGATACGTGATCAATCGCGAGATCTGTTTGGCGACGGAGTCGATCCGGCCATAGAGCTCATCGAATGCCTCTTGAGAAATGTACCCCTGGTCCAGCGCAATGTATAACTGACTCTGAATCTCGCCAGCTGATCCTTTCGCGATGAATAGGAAGTGAACGAATTCCTTGCTCGAGTTTCTCGAGAATCCTTCAGCGATGTTGGATGAAATCGATACAGCAGCCCGCCGCACTTGATCTCGCAGGGCGTAGTCTCGTGAGAAGGCGCCATCGCCCGTCGAAAGATAGATCGCTCCTGCGATCTGCCGTGCCGCCTGCCAGACGCGCAGATCCTCGAACCGTTCAGCTTTCACCAGGTGTCCCCTGCCTTGCAGCCCCATGGACTCAATGAACCCTACGAACCCCGGCCGTCTTCTTCGTCGCTACGAACCCTATGAACTCGGTTCGTCTTCTTCGCCCCTACGAACCCAACGAACCCCATGAACTCTACGAACCTGTTCTTCCTTCCCTTTCGACAGCCTCCCCATCCGCCTTCTCTGCCTCGCGAATTCAACGGCCCTTCACCCTACGAACCCC
>Ga0272441_10000787_pt1 | contig 70052 bp, 40 predicted proteins | sample SSMProp6N_FD_193582 | JGI IMG/M metagenome (GOLD analysis project Ga0272441, IMG submission 193582) | Marine sediment archaeal communities from Little Sippewissett salt marsh, Falmouth, MA, United States - SSM-Prop-6N | ecosystem: Environmental > Aquatic > Marine > Wetlands > Sediment ...
AAGGAAAAGGTGGAATAAGAGCGGGGTTGCAAAGTATAAATAAAGGGGTAAAATCAGGTTGCACAATCCCATACCTGATTTTTGCAGGGAGGAGATAAGAATTAGGTGTTAAGAGTTAAGTGTTAGGAAAGAGATGGAATACGAAATGGACATAAGTTACAAGGCCTAAGGCCTAAGACCTCAGACTCAAGAAAATAAGAAGAAACAATGATAAATTTGAGATTTCAGATTTGAGAAAACATAAAAGAATAGCTGGAATGATATTAATTGCAGAGTGGTGAAGAGTACATGGAAGGATCGACAGAGCAAGCCGGCGAGCAGGGGCAAATGAAGAAGTGTCCCTACTGCGCCGAGCTGATACAGCTTGAGGCGGTGAAATGCAGATACTGCGGAGAGTTTATCAAAAAACCGCCCAGCCAACAGAGGAAATGGTACTATTCGACCGGTGTGTTAGTCATTGCCCTGCTAACGGTGGGGCCGCTGGCACTGCCTTTGGTGTGGCTTAATCCGCGTTATAATATTTGGCTGAAATTGGTAATAAGCGTGGGGATTGTGTTGCTAACCGTTTGTCTGTGTTATGCAACAGTTGAGATATATGATGAAATGATCAGGCAGTTGCAGGCGTTGAGATGAGAGGGGCTAGAGCGCAGAGCTCCAGCGAGAAATGAGTGGCGGAGAGAATTATAGAGAAAAAAATCAGTCGATGATCAGAGGTTAATTTTATGAAGTATATCAAATGGTTACTCGTTATTTTCGCGGTGTTCATGTCTTCCTGTTCCATAATGCAGATGAAGACGGCGGAAGAAAAGGAGATACCATCTCTTTTGGGGCTGGGGACAAAGATACAGATAACGCCGAATGAGGTTTGGAGGAGTAAGCAAGAGGATTTTCATATCAAGATAACATTGGGCAGGGGGGGGCTGAAGGCCGGTGAGTCGATAGGGATTGTGAACGGGTCGTTTATAGATCGGTGGAAGTTGAGTTATGGCAGTCACTGGTGGGGGCAGGAGAAGCCGTGGCAGGGTGATGATGAGCAGAAACCCAATTATGTTCAAGCAAGCTGCAGCCGGAAAGGGGTTAAAATAGACCTTAAGGTGGGGGAAGAAGGTCCCAATAAGCCGTTTGTCAATACGCCCGGTCATTTTGTGCGCTCGCTGAGGGAGAGAATGCGTTTTGTACTGGAGCTGTCATCTGAAAGTGATTTGCAGGAAGGAGATGTGATTAATATACGGTGGGAAAGGGTGCAGGCCCCGGATTATGCGATGCGATATTTTTTCCTGCCGTTTCGTTTTGAGAGATTGCCGGCACTGGATCGCTATCTGCCGATAAGGAGGGGCGAATTTTATTCTTTGCCAAGTATCAAGGTCAAAGGTCACAGCGCGGCATATCTGCATGTTACTTGTCAGCCGCTGCAGGGTATCGATGAGAAATTTTCCCTGAATATCGCGGCGGTGGATAAATTCGGGAATCCGGCGGAGGATTTTTCAGGGACGGTTAAACTAAGCGTAGATGGTAAGGGAAATATTCCCAAAACAGTAAAGTTTAGCGGGGACGAGAGGGGACATAAGCGGATCGAAGGTTTGAGCATGGCGGAGGCCGGATGGTATCGCATTAAAGCGGAGGGAGAGGGTGTTACCGGTATTTCCAATTATCTGGTTATATCGAAAGTAAAACCGGCGGAGCGACTTTACTTTGGAGATATGCACGTTCATATCCTTGATTGTGATGGAACCAACGATATTCGAGAACACTTCTTTTATGGGCCTAATATTGCAGGTCTGGACTTTGGGGCGGTATCGCCGCATGCGGAATACTTCGGCTGTAAGCAGGCGTGGGAGAGGTATCTTAAGGAAACAAGCAAGGCAAATGAGCCGGGGAGGTTTGTAGCCTTCTACGGATACGAATGGGCCCAGGAAGGACATACCAATGCTTATTTTCTGAACGAAGGAGAAGCTGAATTGCTCTATGGTGAGAAACGTATGAGGGCAAGAGGGGGTATTGAGGACAATGCGCCGTTCCGGATAGGGGCGGACAATGAGCTTGAGTTTATGGACAAGCTGGAGGAACTCAAAAAAACCCGGCCGCTATTTACCATTGCTCATATTCACAGTGCCTATCGCGATCTGCGCGATTCGGTTCATTGGCTGGATGAAATATACTCACAACATAAAATAAGCAGGCAAAAGCGGGAAGAACGTCTGCGTAAAAACCTGGCGCGAGGTTTGCGGCTGGGGGTGGTGGCGGGTTCTGATATGCACCGTTTGACGATGGGACATTTGTGTAAGAACCCGGGCGATGTGTGGTATTTCGGTGATCGAGGCGGAGTAGATCGAACCGGGGGTTTGCAGGCGACGTTTGCGGAGGCGTTGACGCGTAAGGATCTGTATAGGGGTATGGAGGAGAGACATACTTATGGAACCACGGGAGCAAGGATTGTCTTATTGTTCAGTTGCAATAACTCAATGATGGGGTCGCAGGTGAAGATGGCAGAAGGCGTAAAACCGAAATTCCATATTGAAGTGGGCGGGACAGCGGATTTATCAGAAGTGCTGATTTGTTGCTTTGACGGGGAAAAATGGTCGGAGCCAATGAAGGCAAGCTTTAAGGAACAAGCAACGGATCGTTACGAGTGCTGCTGGGAGGATGCGAAATTCAAGCAATCTGGTATATATTATGTCCGCGTGACACAAGCCGACGGTGAGCAGGGGTGGTCGAGTCCTATCTGGGTAAACTGATAACGACAGTAAGACGGTTACTTAACGGCGTTTTCATTGATTTTAGCAGCCGGGTCGTAGCCTTCTTGGGAGCTTATATCAGGTGTGGCAGCATCCTGGTTAGGGATATTATCATGTAACAAAGGATTAATCACTTTAGCAACCGAAATTGTGGTGCGGGGTTTGAAATCAGCGCCGGTCAGGTATTTAATTATGCCATCCAAGAGAGCGACGGTGGCGGGGTCGTCGAGGTTGTCAAAATTGCAGCCGGCCACGAATAGTCTGCCGCCGCCGGGTTCCGTCCGGGCCTCCCATAACGATGCCTTGAGTTGTATTCTCTTATAAGAACTGACCATTTCCAGAATCGGATCGAATTTTATATGGAGTTCATTGAAAACGGTGCTGGTGCCGTTCTCCAGGAGATGGAAAAATTGCCAATCACAAAAGCCATCGTGGGGGATGGCGGCAAAAACCGGATGATCGTATATAACGGTGGCATAATTTGAATTGTCCACCCGGCCGGCGCAGCTTATTTGAAACCTGGTGGGCAGATGCGGGAAGGGATCAGCACCTAAAAGGAGTACATCTTTGCCGACAGCTAAGTGTTGTAGATGTTCGGGGGTCAATTGGGAAACTATACGAAGAAGTGTATCTTTATTTACGGAAATAGATTTTAAATCGGGATAGCGGGGAGAGAGTCTGGAAAGACACTGGTCATCGGCGACGGCATTCAGGGGGGGAGCAGGTTTTGGGGGAAATAACCATAAGTCCCATTGATTGGTCAGGGGGCAGCAATAGCCGTCAATGGAGATGGATAGCTTGACTTTGGCGGGCTTTTTAAGTTCGGGCATTTTGAAAGAGATTTTGCCAAGCTGGGTTACCCTGCCGTTGGGGGCGGTGAGATTTGGAAGTGAACCTTTTTTCAGAACATTCTGGCCGTGGGTTAATTGCCAATTGAGTGTACTCTTTTGCAGGGGCCGGGGGCCGTAAAGAGAAAGCATAACGGGATAGGAAAAATCCTGACCTGCGGCAAAGACGAAGTCGCGCTGGTTGTCGAGCAGTACGACGCTTTCGCCATTAAATTGGAGGATTTTTTCTGCCGTAGCGCCGTATTTCAGTTCCAGAAAATCATTGAGCATACCGCAGCCATACCCGGCGCGATGCCAGTGGGGGTCCCAGCCGCCCAGATGGTCGTAGCCGTCGAGGGCTTCGCTCTTGCGGGCTTTCTCCATTAAATATTTATGGGCGGCGCCCTGCCAAAGGGCGGAATTTTCATAATATTTTTGGGCCATAGGTAATCTGCCGTACCTTTCGAGATTATGGCGGGCGGCGGAATAAATATCCGGAGGGATGGTGCGGTTATAGCGGTTTTCCAGTCTGAGGTCCAGATACCCGCCGACGATACCCAGTTCATGGGCGAGGACGGGCCGCTCGAAAAGTTCCAGGTAGGGCTCGCGCTGACGCCAACCCTGACCGAGGAAGTTATTATAACTGAGAGTACCGGCGTTACGGACGGCGAATATATCCGAACAATTCGTTGTCCTTTCAAATAAAGTTTTGTGGTATAAGTCAGGATCTTTGATTTGTTCGGGAACTTTTAAGACTTCATAAGTGTCAGGTACTATTCCGCGCATGGTTTCCATAGGCATAAAGAGGCAGCCCGGGTCGAGCTGTTTGGCGATAGTGTTTAAGTTTTCAAAAAAGGCAACCATGCCCTCGTGACATATTTCCTCGTTACCGCCGCAATAAATAGCCACGGAAGGGTGTGTTCTGGACCATTTAATAATTCTGCGCCACTGGGCATAGTCGAAGGGGGTTCGGGGCTGTCGGGTAGGGAGTTCAATCTGGAGGATAATTCCCAGTTCGTCGGCGGCCTGCATGTATTTTTGCGGGGGGGTCCAGGTGTGAAAGCGAAAATGGTTGTAGCCCACGTTTTGCATGCTTCGAATAATATTGCGGAAGTACTCAACCGAATTTTGAGGATGAATATCGGGGCTGAAAGAATAGATCTCGCAGATACCGCGGAGGATAATCGGCCGGTGGTTCAGATATACCTTATCATTATCATGGGTTACAGAGCGGAAACCGAATGATTGCTGGAGACGGTCCAGAGGAAGACCCTTAGAATCTTGCCAGATGATCTCGAGGTGATACAGTTGCGGGTCCCAGATGCTCCAGGGTTTGATACCATCAGCGGGTATGTCCCAGACCATTTGAGAGAGTTCGCCGGCTGCCAGGGGCATTACGTCAACGGAACCATTTTTGATTATCTTCTCTTCAAGTGTTTTTATACGCCAGCGCAGGTTAGTGGGTTTATTGTCTAAGCCCCTGGATGCCATCAGTTCGGCGCTCCAGCGAATTTCATTCATGTCATTTACGGGGCGGAGAAAAAGATGGTTTATTCTGCCGGGGCCGGCGGAGACATGAATTTTGACATCATCATAAATACCACCGGAATTGCCCTGATAACCGCGCAGGGCACAGCTACTTCCCTTGTAGGTAGTGTTTACTACTTCCAGCATTATTTCGTTGGGTTGGCCATACTTGAGGCGGCTGGTTAGGTCGATCTGGGCGGGGGTACAACAGCCTTTGTGGGAACCTATGAAACTACCATTCAGGTAGAAGTAACAATCAATTCTTACGCCTCCGACGGTAAGCATTACGTTGCGTCCCTGCCAGGCGGCAGGCACGCTAAGGGTGCGCCGGTACCAACCGGCGCCAAGTAAATAGGGAAATTCAGCACACGGATGAGCGGGGGCGCCGGGGCCTTCATACGGGAACTTGACAGGTCCTTTATAACGGGGATTGAATCTGGAGTTGGACCACCAGGAGGTGTTCTTCATTTTGTCAAGATAATCATCCCAGTAGCCGGGCACCTCGATGGAAATTTCGAAGTCGGACTCCCGGGGGACATGGGGATATTTGGTTACTTCTTTCCAGGTGTATTCGATATCCTGATGATGGGGAGTATAGCAAAATTCCCACGCGCCGTTTAGGCAGATGTTCTGGGCATCGGGTTCTGCCAAGGCGGCACCACCAGAGAAAGCCGTACCAAACACTATAATAGTCAGTAATGTTGCAATTACCTTACTCATAAATATATCCTTTGTAATAATTATTTTTTTGAGATAAATTTTCAAATTGCGATTCAGGAGTATAATATATCGAGTGCACGCTGTCAATGTTCAGGGCAAAGGCAGGTTATTTTAGGATGGATTCTTTGTTTTGAAATAATTATAATAGTTGGACGGATTTATGAGTTTTAATCATATAATAAACGCAAGGAAAAATTATGAGCAGAGCTAGTCTTTTATTACTACTTTTTGGTTTGAGTTGTTCGGCAGGAGAGATAGGCCCGGCGGAAAACAGTAAAGCGGATTATGCGCAGGCGGTACTGGAATATTACGAAGAAATGTCGGTGCCGAAGCCTTTTATCATTCGTACAGGCGAGGACTTCAAGGCGCATCAAAAGCAATTGCGTGAGAAAATACTGGAGTGTATGGGGCTTTGGCCTCTGCCGGAGAGGGTACCGCTGGATATCCATGAATCTGAGCCTATCGATCATCCGTGGTGCACGATAAAGAAGGTTTACTACCAGATCTGGCCTAAAGTTTATTCCGGAGGGGTTCTTTATATGCCGAAAGAGTTTGCGGAAAAACCGGCGCCGGCGGTATTGTGTGTACACGGGCACTGGAACAATGGTTACGCGGATCATCAGGTGCAGAAGCGATGCCTGGTGTTGGCGAAGAAGGGGTTTGTGGTTTTTTCGCCCCCCCAGGATCATGAGGAGGATCTGACGATCGGTATGTCGCACCAGAGTCATCATGTCTGGCGAAATATGAGGGGGATAGACTACCTGCAAAGCCTGGAGGAGGTTGATGATAAGCGGATAGGGGTATGCGGGGCGTCGGGGGGAGGTTTGCAGACTCAGATGATAGTGGGACTGGATGAGAGGGTGAAGGCGGCCACGATTGTGGGGCTGACCTGTGATTACCGGGAAATAATGTTTCCTTATATGGCACACTGCAATTGTAATCATTTTCCGAATATTATGAGATATACCGATCAGCCGGAGATCAGCGCGCTGGGTCTGCCGGCAGCGGTGCAATATTTGACCATGAACGACTGGACGAGGCATTTCGGGGCGGATAATTTTCCAACGATACAAAATTTGTATAAAGCGAACGGAGTTTGGGACCGTGTAGATTCGGTATATTTTCCGACTGCTCATCTCTACGACAAACGAAAGAGGGAGCGGACCTATTGGTGGATGGAGAAATGGGTGCGGGGCAATAAAAACGCCGCCCTCGAGGAAGAACCGGATGATATAACAATTATCTATCCCGAAAAGACGCTGATAGATTTGTCGGTGAGTGTCGGTAATAATAAAGGGCTAGATGAGTTAAAAGCAATTTTTCGCAGGAAGTATCATTATAAAAATGATATTCCGGAAATAACCAGCAAGAAGGCCTGGAAGCAATATAAGGATAAGATGACCGCGAGGCTGAAGGATTTGCTGGGTGAAGGCGCGAAGCTAGAGCGAAAAATAGAAAAAGCCAGGGAAATATCCAGAGGGAGCAAAGATGGGCTGGTTATAGAGCGGATAGAATATCCGACGGAAGGATCGATGGTTGTTCCGACGCTGTTGTTTTATGAAAAAAAGGTTGAGGGGAAACTGCCGGTGGTGGTAATGCTGGCAGAAGGGGGGCAAGATGAGCTATTTAGTAAAGAAGGAGAGAGAAGCGCGACTGATTGGGCCCGCAAAGGTTATCTGGTGGCGCTGCCTGATATTAGGTTTTTAGGAGAGATGTCTCTGGCGGAGTTGTCGGATAATTTCGGTCCGGAGAAGTTAAAGTTTCAGATGGCGAGTTCCTCATCTATCAAGAAGGATAAAAAAAGCAGGGTATATCATACTTTGTGGGGCTGGTGGAGGGATTCACTTCTTTGGGGCAGATCGATGGCCGGTATGGGGGTAACGGATATCCAAGCAGTATTGGACGGTGTTGCCGAGCGCGGCGATACTGATATGCATAATGTTACTGTGATTGCGAGGGATTCGGGCCTGACGGCGACGATGGGGCTTTTAGCCGGGGTTCTGGATGAGAGGATTTCGAGGCTGGATTTAGATTTCAATAACAGTTGCTTCGAAAGGAACAATAATGGCTATCACGCGGTGAGGGGAAACGATAGTGAGAAATATATTCCACTGGTTGCGCGGGTGTTACGGTATGGTGATATTTTACAATGGTCGGTCTTATTAGCAGATAGGAAGCTGACTATGCATCGGGTGCCAAAGCAAGCCGGAGATACGCAGTGGCTTGCAAATATTTTTAAAACTATAGGTAACCCGAAAGGACTGACGCTGGTTGCAAAATGAATTTCTTGACAGTATTTTACCAGGTGTCTGTTCGGGAAAAAATGTATATGCTACACATTACAACAAAACTGGGAATTATATTTGTATGTCTTGGTTTGTTGTTTTCAGGAATGACTTTTGGGGTCAGCCCTGACGAGCAGGCGCGCGATATAATCAAGGCTACCGGTATTTCGGGGGGGTTGATTGTACATCTGGGCTGCGGGGACGGGAAGCTTACGGCGGCTTTGCGCTTAAACAATCATTATGTGGTGCACGGTTTGGACAGGGAAAGGTACAATGTTGCGAAAGCTCGGGATTATATTCAGGGGTTGGGTATATATGGCGGGGTGTCGGTTGATAGATTAGCGGATAATAATCTGCCCTACATTGATAACCTGATAAACCTTATGGTGGCGGAGGATTTTGAAGGTATTGCAGAAGCTGAGATGATGCGTGTGCTTGTTCCGGAAGGGGTGGCGTATATTAAAAAAGGAGATGAATGGGAAAGAATTGTCAAGGCTCGCAGTGAAGAGATCGATGATTGGACACATTACCTGCATGGGGCGGACGGCAATCCGGTGGCGGAGGATCTGGTGGTGGGGCCGCCGAAACACTTTCAATGGATCTCGGGGCCGTTATGGCTGCGTTCGCATGAAAGCGACTCCAGCGTCAAGGCGCTGGTGACGGCTGGGGGGAGGCTATTCTATATAAATGATGAGGCGCCGATCAGCCTGGTGGGACAATATTCGCCGCCGGACAAATGGTTTCTTACAGCGCGGGATGCGTTTAACGGTATTTTACTTTGGCAGGTACCGATTGAGAACTGGGGGTGGCGGAGCTGGAAGCCGAGCTGGTTTACGCCCAGGCCGGGGGGCATTCCGCTTAATATGCCCAAGCGGCTGGTGGCGACAGAGGAGAAGGTGTATGTAACATTGGGTTATCGTGCGGGGGTGAGTGAGCTGGACGGGCGCACAGGTAAAATAATAAAAACTTATAAGGGTACGGAACACACAACAGAAATTTTGTTGCAGGGGGAAACGTTAATATTGACCGTGCTGGAGGGGGACCGGGACCGAGTGTTGGCGGTGGATTGTGAAAGTGGTAAAACACTTTGGAAGTCGGAGAACTCATACGGGGGTACGATCACAGATTATTATCGTTTTCGGGCAATGTATGGAAGTGTGCCGCCGGCGAAGGTTGATCCAACTTTGAATACGGCGACGGACGGGAAGGTGGTGGCCTTATTAGACGGCGGGGATGTGGTGTGTCTGGATTTTAAGACGGGCAAGGAAAAATGGCGGAGGGGATTTCCACTGGTGAAGGCGGACTACAAGGCGGGCAATATTAATGCAATGCAAACTGTGTGGACAGGGACGTTGATCGCCAAGGATGGAGTAGTAGTACATGCCAGCCCGAATCAGATGGCAGGATTTTCAGCAGCATCGGGGGAGATTCTGTGGAAACAGGCGAAGAAATATTTGCAGCATTTGTGGTTTGAATGGAAAGATGTGTTTGTGATAGATTCTCTGGTGTGGACGTGGAGCGCGGAGCTGGAAAAAAGTCAACTGGAGGGGCGCAAGCTATGGAGCGTCTGGCCGGCGACGGTGAACGGGTACGATCTGCATACGGGTGAAATTAAGAAAAAGATAGACCTGGGCAATATTTTCAAGACGTTTCATCACCATCGATGCTATCGGAACAAGGCGACGGTGAATTATATTCTGGCCAGTCGGCGGGGTACGGAGTATGTGGATCTGAAAGGAGGGAATCATACCGTGCAAAACTGGGTGCGCGGCACGTGTCATCTGGGTATGATGCCGGCGAACGGTCTGCAATACGCGCCGCCGCATCCGTGCGTTTGCTACATCGAGGAAAAGCTCAACGGTTTTTTGGCGCTGGCTCCGGCAGAAAAGCCCAATGATGAAATAAAGCAAACCCTGCGGTTGGAACACAGAACTGAAAATAAAATAGAAGGACCGGCGGCGGGCGAAGAAGATTGGCCGGTGTTTAGAAATGATGGGTTACGGAGCGGATTTGTTAAGACCAAGATATCTGCCAAGGTGAAACTTCTCTGGCAAAAGAAGACGGGTGGCAAGTCGGGTGCACCCATTGTGGTGGGTGAACAACTATTTGTGCCTTTGGTAGATGAATATAGTATTTTGTGTTTGAACAGTCTGGACGGGGCGAAGCAGTGGCGATTCACCGCCGGGGGCAGGATTGATTCGGCGCCGAGTTACTATCAGGGAGCGGTTTTGTTCGGCTGTGCGGACGGGTGGATGTATTGTGTGCGGGCCAAAGATGGTAAACTGGTCTGGCGGTTTAGAGCTGCGCCGGCGGAAAGGTTGATCGGCGCGTTCGGGAGGCTCGAATCGGCCTGGCCGGTACACGGTAGTATATTGGTGCAAGACGGGATTGCATACGCAGCGGCGGGGCGGTCTTCGCAGTTGGATGGGGGTATTTATCTTTACGGGTTAGATGTCGGTACAGGTGAAGTCCGCTATGCTAAAAATCTCGAAGGACCGGACTACAATGTTAATAATATTTCTCAGAATTTTGAACTGCCTATGGGGGCGGTGCCGGATATTCTACAGAGTGACGGTGAATTCATCTACATGAAAAACAGGGTATTCAACAAAAATCTGGAGCTACAAAAACCAACCGAGCAGCCAACGGCGGGACGGCTGCACAGCTTTGCTTCATTGTTGGATGAATCTTTTTTTAAACGAGCGCCGTGGCTTTTCGGGAAACAGGATGCCTATGGCAGGCAGGCGGTGCATGATGAGGAGTGTGTGTATTTTGTGCGGATGTTTGACAGTTTGCGCGCGCTTGATCCGAATGTATATTTCACGCCGGGCAAAAAAGGATATTTACTTTATGCGGTCAGGAAAGAGGGCGGTAAGGCGATCTGGCGAGAGCGGATGGTGATCCGCGGTAACGCTATGATAGCTACCGAAGAGAAAGTGTTTGTCGGGGGATATCCGGATGTGGTCGATGCGAAGGATCCGCTGGGGGCGTTTGAAGGCAGAAAGGGAGGAGTGTTGGCGGTGTATAATAAAGCTGACGGGAAGAAACTGGGGCAGTGGGAATTGTCGGCTCCGCCGGTGTTGCATGGTTTGGCCGGGGCGAGAGGGGGGCTGTACCTTGTGATGCAGGATGGTACGGTTGCGTATTTCGGCAAGTAAGGCGGGCGCGATGGACAGCGCATGAAAAAACCCGCTGGAAACCAGCGGGTTTAATCTTCTAATAAAAAGACTCACCTCTACCTATCCGGTCCATCGGATGGTCGTCTGTTCGACTATAAAAGCAAAGCTATGGGGCTATAGAAAGCGCGGGCTCCGTCCCGTCTTAAACTATAGCGGAAATTATCATTAGCCCTAGGTATGAGCAGGCTGCCTCTTGGAGAACAGATAAAGGATAATACCCAGAGCTATCAAGCCAACCAGGCCGTTCTCACCTAAAGTGCTGAGCAGCTTGGTCAGATTGACCATAATATTCCCCACAAAGGGCACGGCTCCACCAAACAATATCTCTACTACCACTCCCAGGGCGACCAGCAACAAGGCAATTTCCGTAATCTCACCGATCCATAGTTTCGTCTTGTGCAAAAACTCCATAATTTAGTCTCCTACATTTTTCTGTCCGTCAATAAAAGAAACCATTAAAACACTCGCGTACTATCGGTATGCTCCTTGGGTCCTCTTTAAAACACTTGAATATGATAAGGAGGTACGGGGCCCTTAAACAGGATGAATAGCTCAAAAACTAGCAAAAAGGCGGCAGAAAATAACGTTTTCAATACTGAAATCGCTGATTGGGGAGTTTTACGATTTGAACAAACATAAGGACGAAAAAGAACAAGTTTGCCGATCTACAGGATATGCTCCGGGGTAAAAACAGGGGTAGAAATTAAAGTTTTTTGAAACTTTAATTTCACAGGGGGATAACAAGTAACTGCATGGGGTGGTTCGACAATGCTTACCGCAGGCAGAGCCTATCCCACAGGTGATTTTTAGAGGCTGCCAAAATGTTTGTCGGGCTAACCTTCGGTGAGGCGAATGATAGCCAGGAAAGCAAACATGGCGAGGACAAGCAAGGCGGCGCGGAGGAGGCGCAGGTTCATGGTTTTTGGTTTTACTAAGCGCCAAATAGAAAGCCATAGTAAGGCGATAATACAAAACCGTAGGAAAAAAGATGTTGCGGTTGCTAACATGAGATGTATTATAACAAATTGAAGCAGGGTAATGCAAGGAAAATGATGTTTGTCAGGATGGGTAAGATATAACAATAATGCGGGGAGGGGAGATAGAACACAGATGGCACTGATGCGGCGGATTTTCGCAGATTTATGATAGCCACAAAAAGCGCAAAGACAATAAAACAGAATATAGCAAAAGAAACGAAGAAATAAATAACCGCATGGGCTGGTTCGACAAGCTCACCACAGGGGAAGCCCATCTTACGATACGACAAGACAAGATTGCGCTATGCGAAAGCATGGCTCCCTAATCAAACCAGGAGGTGGTAGAGAGCCAATCGGAAAGGAGCAGGGCGAGGTCGGTGACATCTACGGTACCGTCGTGATTAAAGTCGGCGGGGGGTAAAGTATCACTCTGGAGCCAGGCGGTGGTTTGGATGGAGAAGTCGGACAAGTCCGTAAAGCCGTCATTGGTCAGATCGGAAAGCAGGGTCCAATCGTAGGGAGGAATACTCGCTTCGGAAGTACCGCCGTAAGCACCCATATTGATGCGAAGATTTATACCCCAGAAATTATAGGAGTCGTCGGGAACCGATAAAGGTTCATCGGCCAGGGGGCAGGAGGGATTGCCGGCGTCGATGCAACGGCTGGTGACAATATCATAGTGCCATCGCTGTCTGGAAGTATCCCAGCGCCAGCCCTGACTTTTCAGGTGATAATCGTCATTAGCAGGATCAACAAAACAGGGATCGTTATCGATATTGCCCAGGCCCGGAAAACCGCCTTGAACGTTAGAGTAAGTAACAGTTGCCGATTCCGATTCCACATTGTATATTTGTGGAGCGGTTGGAGCGGTATTGCCCCAGAGTATGGTGTTGGTAACTGTAGTAGTATTGGCATTGGAGTTCCTCATACCGCCACCATAAGTGTCAGCTGAATTATCGCTGAAGATACAGTTTGTTACAATGATGTTCACATTAAAGGTATTAGACATTCCGCCACCCTCGTTAGCTGAGTTGCCGCTGAAGATACAGTTTGTTACGGGGATGTCCTCATTTAATAAATTTGACATCCCACCGCCTGAATTAGCTACGTTGCAGTTGAAGGTGCAGTTAGTAACAGTTGGATTGCTTAACATATGATTCCACATACCCCCGCCATAGTAGGCCAAGTTGGCAATAAAGGTGCAATTACTCACGGTCGAATTACTTTCGCTGTTATTGACCATTCCGCCACCATTACCGGCCGCGTTGCCGATAAATTTACAATTGATTACGATTGGATTACTGATCTCGTTATACATTCCACCGCCACTACCATCGCCGGAGTAATACGCTGTGTTTCGGGTAAAGGTACAATTCATTACTGTCGGATTGCAATGATGGTAGTTCCACATCCCGCCACCATCAAAATTTCCATAATACACCCATCCGTCGGCATTTCCGGCGGTGATGGTGAAACCGTCGAGGAGGGCAGTAGAGTCGAGACCAATGGCAAAGTGATAAAAGACATGGTAGGCGTTGTCGGCGCGGCAGGGGTCGGTGAGCAGGTCCGCAACGGGGGTGCAGGGGTCGTCGTTGTCCAGCAGGTCGCCGGAGAGGATGGTAAGGTAGGCCTGGGGGTCGCGGGCGTTGGGGTCGGGGGCGCCGAGGCCGGCGTAGCCACCTTTTAAGTCAACGCCATTAATCAGATAGAAGGCGGCGGAGCGAGGATCGCAAGGATCGGATTTATAAGCAGGGTGGTAGGTTCCCTGGGCGACGCGGATTTCATCGCCGCTGACGGCTACCGCCAGGGCGGAAGACAGATTAATAAAGGCGTCGGGCCAACTGGTACCGTTATCGGCGCCGGCGGTGGCAGAATCATCAACCAGAATCAGGCCGGATGATACAAGGAATGGGCCGTAAGAAATATTACCTCCAGATTCATCTGCGCCGTTGCAACTAAGAAGATGGAGATACCAGGTACCGGTGGCGTTGGGGGTAAGGTTTAACTGGGCGGAAGTCCAATTAGGATCGGCGGTGGTGCAAGAATAAGTGGGCTGCTGATTCCAGCCGTAATGGTAATATTCGACGCCGTCGGGGCCGAAGCCGGCTTCGTTGTTAAAAGTGAATATCGTACCCAGCGGCCAGGGAGGTGTACCAGTATTGCGATTGCAGGAGGCATTGGGATCGGCCGGTAGGGTCCAGACGGTAGCGGCGCAATCGTTGGGGTCACTACGGCCATAACTATTGTCAGCGGTGACTTGGCGGGTATAAGGGGTATTGGCGGCCAGAGGTGATTCTTCGTACTGAGTTACATCGGCGGCGACGCTCCATTTTTCGGTTTCGTATTCATCGAGTCCGTGGAAACCATCTTCATCATCGGAATTGTCCGTCCAGGACCAGGTGATACTATTGGGCGTTTTATTGGTTGCGTTCAAGTCTGAAGGAGACTGGGGTATGGCGGGCAAGGGACAAAGGGTTAATTGTATGTTTGGAACATTTGCAGAGCCATTTACAGTCGGAGAGGTTGAACCCTCCCAGTCCAGGGGATCGCCATAGCCGCTGTCAGTGTAGGCGTAAATACTACGTGTGCCACCGGGGTTGGAATATCGGCAGGATCCGCTGGAGGACCATGAGGTATTATTATGGCTGAAGTCAATCATGAGATTGTCAGTGCCGTTGTATTCAAAAGGTTCCGAAAAGACAAACGTCTGCCAGCCGGTGCCTGAAATGGTTTCGTTGGCCTGGTAAACGTATATCGGGGTCCAGCCGGTTGATTCGAAAGAGTAGGTACTGTAGGAATCAAGACTGGTATGTTTCATGCGAATTGTCCAGTAATTCATGGTTTGGCCGGGTAGAGTTTCCACATAGAGGGCAAGAGCCGTTATTGAACAGGGCATGCCAATCTCTTCAGCCAGATAGATGACCTGGGTGCGGCTGTCATGATAATAAGTGTACATGGGATAACTCCAGGTGCCGGTGCCGGTGCCAATAGTAATAGTTTGGCAGTTGTCTATGGTTATGGATACCGTAGCTGTGTTAGAGTCACCGCCTTCGGGGGGTGAACCGCCGTCGTTGGCTTTAAAGTTAAAACTGTCCGGACCGAGGTAGCCGGGATCGGGGGTGTAAATTACCTGATTACCATTATTGAGCAGGGTATAGGGAACGCTGGAGATTGCTCCGTTGTACGGATCGGTCAAATCACCATGATCCGGCAGAGAAGTGATGATGTAGCTCAAGATCGCAGGTGGGTCAGGTAATCCATCATCCATTGCGAGCAGGGTCACGGCGGTGGGAGTATCCACCGTTATATCAACACTGTCGTTCTGAGCAACCGGCGGCGTTTCACCTGAAAAAGTTACATGGGACAGGGCCGGATCACCATACAAGTTGAAATCCATCATGTTCATCCAGGAATATTCGTCCCATCCGGTACCAAAATAGTTGCGGCAATAATCAAGGGCTTCCGCGGCAGTGTCTTCGCTTCCGGCCATTCGTTGGAAAATATAATAGGCATAGGAAGCATTATCCCCATAGACTGACCCATAAGAAGTTGACCAGGAGCCGACAGCGTACCAGGTAACGCGGGTACCGGCGAAGGTGCCGACGGCACCATCAAGCAACAGGCTATAAGCCAAATTTCCGGAATTTTCCGGGTAGGCATTCAAACAGGATATCTGGGCCACGAACGAGGGATGATCATTATCCAATTGGGAGCAGTAGCTTGAATTGAACATGGTGTACCAAGTTGTTTCTAAATGAGAGCCGTAGTTGCCACAAATACCAACGTAGGAAGAATCGCTGGTCCAGCAGAATCTGGCAGCTTCAGTTTGACTACCGTGTCCCCACCAGGTAACGTATCCATAGGCATTCTGCCATTCCGAAATAATATTACTGCTGCTTAGAGAGGCATTACAAGAAGTGGTAGGATACGCTGATCCGTCGCTATAAACTCCGGTTCTTTCATAAAGCGTGTAGGGGGTGAAACTTTGGGAGTTGGCGTACGATTTGATATATTCACCCCAGTCTGCGCCAAAAGTTCGATCACTGGAGTCAGGAAAATCAACATCATAGTCATCGGCATCACCATCGCCGTTGTTATCCTGGGGTCCAAAGTTGGATACCGCAGCGGGGATGAGGACTTTCTCTCGCCAGGCGCGGCTACCGGTCTCGCCGCAATAGCTAATCGTCTTTTGTAAAATTGAATCCAGGTCGGTATATGAACCATAAAAGGGGATGCGCCCTACGTGCACCTCGCAGTACTTATCAGCTCCACCTGTTCCGTAGTCACCATCAAATTCCCCATAATAGCCGTCACTGTCCAAGTTCCAGTCACCACTCAATTCCGCGTAGAACATATCGGAAGGGGTGTCATAGCTACTGGCACCGCCGGGCCAGCACATCTTCATGGGTATCGATTGAGTTGAGGAGAAAGTGCTGGGATGGGGATTGCCGATCAGCAGCACATAGTCTATGCCGTCGGTGAGATAGTGGGATTGCAGCCAGGAGCGGATATTATTCGCCCGCTGATCGGCGGTGGTGCCGGAAACATAATGGGTGTCGTCGGCGGAAGTACCTTCGGTTACCACTTTAACCACATTGCCGCAGGCCTCCCGACAGGCTATAAACGAGGACAGATAAGTACTATTAGTTTGAATAGTACTGGTGGTAATAATGACATAGTCCGCAGTCGATAGTGGTGCTGTCTGGAGCACTTCCGCCCCATGGGCATAGAAAACTGCTTCATCCTCAGGATTTGCCAAGGAAGATAGTATCTGCTGAGAAAGGGCATTTCCGCCATTTATGACCACAGGCAGGGAGGTATCATTTTGTAAGTTTGCATCCTTATCCAGCAGCGAAGTAATATTTATCTTACCTCTGCTGAGCACTCGTACTTTTTTTTGCAGCGGGTTGTACGCTGAGTGCCAAACTTTGATCTCCACCAATTTCCATTGGCGATATTGACCTACCGAAACAATTTCAAACGGCTGTTTGGGGAAAAAAGAGTCATTAGTGTAAATACTAACGTCACGACCGGATACTATCACAGAGGGGTCTTTACCCCCCCAGACGATTACCGGAGTAGTACCATCCCAGGTTGCTGCGGGAGGTACAGAAGCAATGTCATATTCACCAGGAAACTCCTGCCAGCTTGGTCCCACTAAGACAGCCTTTACCGAGGTAAGATCGGCATCAGCAGGAAGTAAAACGCGAGTTAAAGAATACGGGAGCATGGGATCCCCTGGTCGGCCACCCTGCTGTAAGCCGCTTAGTTGCAGAATTGTGTCCCCTCTTGCATCAGCATCTAGGTTAATCTCTGCCCCAGGTTGCAAATCGATTTCGATGCTAACATCTTGACTGTTTAATGTGTATTCGGCAGAGGCCGTCGAAAACAGTGCCCAAGATAAGATGAGCATTAGAATGGAAATGATCCGAAGGTAAAATTGTCTGTTCATTTCAAAGATAAGCTTGCTTTCCTTAGTACCCTGGCGTAAATAGACTTTCCCCGTATGCGAACTACGTTTTTTCAGCATTCTGACCTCCTATAAAGATTTGTATGTTTGACTACAAATCTCATCTCAATTCTCAATAATATTGAGCATATATAGAAATATATTTTAGCAAATAGCTAAGATGTGTCAATAAAAAAAAGGAAAGTGGAGATTCCGGGATTTGGTTTACATCGATTTTGTACGGAGATGATAAGGTGTCAACTAAATATCGCTATCTATTTGCGATATTGCGTAAAAGTGGATAATATAAAAGAGGTTTTAAGCAGGTGTTTGTAAAGATAGGTGAGATGTTCTAGTGAAGAGAAGAAATGTAGCTGTTTTGCTGCACCTGAGTCGTCCTTATGACCGCCAGATAATGCGTGGGATTACGGAATATGTCAGGTCTGCGGGGTCATGGCGATTATACGTGGGTGAAGATCCGGCCGATAAAATACCCTCCTTAACAGCATGGTCGGGGGACGGATGTATTATTGACCTGGACGATATACGGATCGCTGAAGCGATCTCACATTTTCGAGGGCCTGTTGTCGGTATCGGCTCGGCGTCGTCAGAAGTGCGGGAGAGTCTGGGTATATCGACGGTACGATCAAATGATGAGTTGGTCGGTGAGTGGGCGGCTGATCATTTTCTTAACAAGGGGCTAAGGCATTTCGCCTATTGCGGTATGCGAACTCGTGGACTGGATATGTGGGTCAAGTTGCGACGAGATGCATTTAGTGAGCGAGTCAGCGCACACGGTTACAAGTGTTCAACATTTGCAGGACGTTATTACGCGACGAGGAACTGGAATCTTATGCAGGGGGAGCTGGAGAGATGGCTGAGTGGGTTGAGTAAACCTGTGGGGTTGATGGCGTGTAATGATTCGCGAGGTCGGCATGTGCTGGAGGCGTGCAGGGGTTTGAAGTTGCGAGTACCGGAAGATGTTGCAGTTTTGGGTGTGGATAATGATGAGTTGATGTGTGAATTGGCGGAACCACCGCTTTCCAGCATTGCACTAAGTACGGGCAAGATCGGCTATGAAGCCGCCAAGCTGCTGGATCAACTCACGAGGGGCCGCAGGCGGCGTCAGGTTCATATGACGGTGGAGCCGGCGTGTTTGATAACAAGGCAGTCGAGCGACTTGATTGCGGTTGATGATCCCGTGGTTGGTCGGGCGGTGGAATTTATTCGAGCTCATGCTGTGGAAGTAATTGGTGTCTCGGAGATTGTGGATTATGTTGAAGTTTCCCGATCCACGTTAGAGACCCGTTTCAAGCGGAAGTTGGGGCGGACGGTACACGACGAGATACAGCGAGTTCGCCTGGATGCTGCTCGGAGAATGTTGACAAGCAGCAACATTTCTTTACAGACTATCGCGGAGCGATCCGGCTTTCGCACGGCCCCTTATATGTGTGCGGTGTTTAAGCGTGAATTGGGCAAATCTCCCGGGCAGCTCAGGCAGCAAGCAAATTCCGGCGGCGAAGCGTAGATATCAAATAACGCAAAATCGCAACTAGATTGTTAAAAAACGTAACGACAAATCCTTTATACTTATTTATAATACAGATATGATGTTCAGGAAACTTTTTGTCATAGCAGGATTATTGGTAAACATTTTTTTGCCGGGGCAAGGGGCGTACGGGGCTGAATTGCTGGTGGGGACGGGGGCGGTAGATATTACACCCGCAGAGCCGGTTGCCATTACCGGTCAATTTCATATGCGAATTGCAACAAAAGTGGAAACCCCGATCACTGCCAATGTGCTGGCCCTGGAGTCTCGGGCAGGGGGCGTGGCGGGGGATAGGGCGATTATGGTGTCATGCGACCTGGTGTATATTCCCACGGAGGTTTTGGCGCTTGTTCGTGAAGCTGTGCGCAAGCGTTTGCCTGATTTGGATACCAGAAAGATATTTATCAATGGTACACATACGCATACAGCGCCGACGTTAATATCCAATAAGTATCCCGTGCCCCGAGAAGGTGTGATGCAAGTTGAACAGTATCGATCCTTTCTCGCTGAACGAGTTGCAGATGCAATAGTGCAGGCGTGGAAAAGCAGAAGCAAGGGTAGTCTTACGTGGGGGCTCGGTCATGCTGTGGTTGCCTATAACCGGCGGGCAGTTTACGCGGACGGCTCGGCGCGGATGTATGGCAAGACGAACATAGATACGTTCCGGAATCTGGAGGGATACGAGGATCATGATGTTAACACGTTGTTTTTCTGGAACGATGGAGGTGCACTTATAGGTGCAATAGTTAATGTCTCGTGCCCGTCGCAAGAGGTAGAGGCTAGGACCGAGATAAACGCGGATTTCTGGCATTCGGTGCGTGAAGCCTTGCGGGAGCGATATGGTAAGCAGTTGTGCGTTCTGGCCTGGACGGGTGCGGCTGGTGATCAATCACCACACTTGATGTATAGAAAAAAGGCCGATGAGCGAATGCGTGAGCTGCGCGGTCTGGATCGTTTAGGTGAGATTGCCCGGCGTATTGTAAGGGCGGTGGACGATGTCTACGAAGTTGTCAAGAATGACAGACATAGTGATGTTCCTTTCGTCCATAAAGTAGAAACGATTAAACTGCCGATGCGCCTAGTTACGGAAGCAGAATACGTTGAAGCTAAAAAGGGAGTTGAAAAGGCTGCCAAACTTATAAAGAAAAATGCCGAAGCCGCCAAGCGGGAGCAGCGGGGGATGAGATGGTATGAAGTGACAGTAGAGCGATTCGAGCGACAAAAAACAGAGCCGAAACCAACATATGAAATGGAATTGCATGTGCTGCGTCTCGGAGATATAGCCATATGCACCAACTCCTTTGAGCTATTCACCGACTATGGGATTCAAATGAAAGCCCGCAGCAAAGCAGTGCAGACATTCGTTGTGCAACTGGTGGGGCCGGGCACTTATCTGCCCACGGAGAAAGCGGTTCAGGGTGGGCACTACAGTGCTGTGGTACACAGCAGTTTGGTTGGTCCGAAAGGCGGAAAGATACTTGTGGACCGGACGGTGGATATTATAAACTCTTTATGGGCAGAATCCAATTAAAGTCCTTGAAAGTAAATACCTAATACGAGATGATCTTATAAGAAAGGGAAAACTATGGGAAAGATAAATGTAGGTCTCAATACGGAATTTTCACGGAGTTCAGATAAACCTTTTGAGTGGGCGGTCGAGAAAACGGCAGAGATGGGCTATGAATATATTGAGCCCATGATCCACTTCGGTAGGGAATTGATGAGTGAGGCGGGGTATTTTCATACTGTTTCGATGTTCGATGATCCGTATCGGATTAAAGAGGCGTGTGATAAGGCGGGGCTGAAGATTTCCGCTCTCCAGGCGCATGGTCCGCTGTGCAGGCCCGATGTGCATGGGGATTATATAAAGCTGGCGATCCGGGTGGCGGGGGAGATCGGTGTGCCGGTGATCAATACAGACGAAGGTAAAAAGGCCAAGTGGACGAGCGAGGCGGAAGATTTTGTTTTGATTAAATACATGCTGCAGGAAGCGGCGTTTGTGGCGGAACGGCGAGGGGTCAAAATAGGGCTGGAATGTCACTCCCAGTATTCAAAGACACCCGAAGGGCTGGATAGAATTTACAGCCTCGTCGATTCACCGGCGGTCGGCATCAATCTGGATACCGGTAATGCGTATCTGGCGGGAGCGGATGTTTATGCTTGGGTGGAAAGGGTGGCTGCGCGTCTGGTGCATTTACATGCCAAGGATATATCGGTCGAACATTCCGATGCCGAGCGCGGTCAGGTTACCGGAACGCCGGTAGGTTGTGCTTGTGGAGACGGGGTGTTGGACTGGTCGCGGATTATCGGGATTGTCAAGGATAAGTGCCCGCGGGATATTATCTTTAGCGTGGAATGCGGGACACCGGAACAAGCCAAACGGAGTCTGGAACATCTGAGTAAGCTGGTTTAATAGGCCCGATTAGGAACAGAAAGGCAGTATGATATCGATAGAGATTAAAAGATGATAATACCAAAATCCATCAATCGGCGCAGGTTTTTAAGAGACGTTATCGGTGTTACGGGCGGGAGGCTTGCCTTGCCTTATATTGTTACCTCTGCGGCCTTGGGGAAAGACCGGGGCGTTGCCGCCAGTGAAAGAATTGTTATGGGGAGTATCGGTCAGGGCGGGATGGGATATCGGGATATGCAGTCGCTTATGGGCAATGCAAACGTTCAGATGGTTGCTATTTGTGATGTAGACAAAGAAAGACGCGAAAGGTCGCAAAAGAAGATAGATGAACATTGTGGAAGCAAAGGTTGTAAGACCTACAATGATTTTCGCGAGCTATTGGGCAGGGATGACATTGAGGCGGTATCAATATCAACTCAGGATCACTGGCATGCGTTGATTGCGGTGGCGGCGGCGCGGAGCGGCAAAGATATGTACTGTCAGAAGCCGCTGGGTATGACAGTTGAAGAAAGTCAGGCGATCCGGGATGCAGTACGGCGATACGGCCGGGTGTTCCAGACGGGTACGCAGCAGCGTTCGACGCGGAACTTTCAATTTGCCTGTGAACTGGCTCGAAACGGCTATCTGGGGAAAATTCATACGGTAGAAGTCGGAGCGCCCGGGCCATATTTTAAGCGAACGTATAAAAAGCCTCCCGTTAAAGAACCTATTCCGGATGGTTTCGATTATGATATGTATCTGGGGCCGGCACCAAAGAAGGACTATAACGGGGGGCGACGGGCGTGGCCGGACTGGTACCTTATACGTGATTATTGTGTGGGATTCATCGTCAACTGGGGTGTGCATCATCTCGATATTGCCAACTGGGGCTGCCCGGGCGTGGCCGAGGGGAAAGGTGAATTGGAATTTACGGGCAGTTATCGTAATGACGGGTTGACTGATAACATAAATGACTGGCGGGGAGAATTTCGTTATGAGAGTGGTCTGCGAATGACTTTTTCAGACACCGGTAATCCCAATGAGCAAGGTTGTTTGTTTAGGGGAGATAAGGGATGGGTACATGTGAACCGCAAAGAAATAAAGGCCGAGCCGGAAAGTCTTTTGTCGGTTAAACTGAAACCGGGTGATACCAGGGTCTATGATTTTGCGGGTAAACAGGGCTCGCATTACGATAACTTTGTTGATTGTGTACGCAGCAGGAAAGAACCGCTGGCGCCGGTGGAAGCCGGCCATAAGGCATCTTATCTGGGAATGATAGCGGAAATATCCATTCGGTTGAGGCGAAAACTAAAATGGGATTTTGCCCAGGAACAATTCATCGATGTCCAGGAAGCCAACCGGCTATTATCGGCGCCAATGCGAAGTCCATGGCATTTGTAAAAAAATAGTATATGAGTGTATGGGTATATGAGTAAATGGGTAAATGAATGGAAGTTAGAGGGATTAGTTTAGGCCGTATTCCTTGATTTTGCGGTAGAGGGTACGTTCGCCGATGCCGAGCATTTTGGCGGCCATTTCGCGGTTGCCGTTGACCATCTCGAGGGTGCGACGGATGGCGGTCTTTTCGAGTTCGTTAAGATTCACTCCGGCCAGGTCGCTGAGATTTTCTTCGCTGCCTGATTGTTGATGAATTTCGAAAGGCAGATCGGCTACATCCAAGAGTTCCTTTTCGGCCAGAACCACCATGGTCTTTATACAATTACGCAGCTCCCGGACGTTGCCGGGCCAGGAGTAGCTTTTCAGGATGCGAAGGGCGGCGGGGGTGAAACCCTTGACAGGTCGGTCTTCCGATTGGGCGAATTCCTTTATGTAATGGTCCAGTAAAAGGGGGATGTCCGGGCGTCTTTGACGCAAAGGAGGAATCTCGATCTTGAGACCCTGGATGCGATAATAAAGGTCCTGACGGAATTCCTTTTCGCTAACCTTGTTTTCCAAATCCTGGTTAGTAGCGTTTATGATACGAACGTCTACCTTGGTGCCGGTGGTACTGCCGACGGGAGTTACGACGTGGTCTTCGAGGACGCGCAGAAGTTTGGCCTGCATGTTCAGGGGCATGTCGCCGATCTCGTCCAGAAAAAGGGTACCACCGTCAGCCATCTCGAAAAAGCCCTTGCGATCGGTCATGGCGCCGGTGAATGCTCCTTTGATGTGGCCGAAGAGTTCGCTTTCCAATAGAGTATCGGACAGGCCAGCACAATTGACCGGAAGAAAGGGACCGGACTTGCGGGGAGAATTATAATGGATGGCCTCGGCGAGGAGCTCCTTGCCAACGCCGCTTTCGCCCTGCAAAAGTACGGTGACGTTGGAGTCGGCGGCGCGGCGGAGCATATCGAGGATGCGGAGCATTTTGGGAGACTCGCCGATAACGCCACTGAAATCAAATTTGTTTTCCAGGCGGGAATGGAGGCGCTGGTTTTCACGTAACAATCGCACCTTTTCCGCGGCGCGCTGGACGACGGGGCGCAACAGGTCCAAATCGAGAGGTTTTTCGATATAATCGTAGGCCCCTTCGTTGAGAGCGGTTTTACAGGTGTCGATGGAGCTGTGGGCGGTTATCAAGACGACTTCGCAGGTACGGCCGCTTTGGATGACTTCCTGCAGGATGCCAAGACCGTCAACCTTACCGCCTAGTTTCAGGTCGGTAACCACAACGTGGGGGTCCTGGCGTCGGAACATCTCGAGACCTTCCTCGCCGCTGTAAGCGGTTGATATGGCGTAGCCTTCCTGCTGGAGGGCTTCGGAAAGAACTTCGGCGTGGGCGGGTTCGTCTTCAATGATAAGTATGGGGCATTTGTTAGTCATAGTTTAGGTATAAGTTTCAATTAGCAAAACATATTTTAGAGTGATTATATAAAGACGCTATTTTATTCAGGAGCGAAGGGGAGTTCAATTACAAAGCGGGAGCCTCTGCCGGATTCGCTATGTAATTCGATATGCCCCTGGTGTTCCTCGATAATACGTCGGCACATGGGTAGTCCCAGGCCCGTACCGCCGGCACGGGTGGTGAAATAGGGATCGAAGACCTTCTCCTGTTGTTCGAGCGGAATGCCGGGGCCGGTGTCGGTTACTTCTACGGTTACCAGCTCCGGCCGAACATGAGTGCGAATGAGCAGTTCTCCGCCTTCGGTCATGATCTGGATGGCGTTCATGAAAAGATTCAAAAAGGCCTGCTTGATAAGGTCTTTGTCGATACGACAGAAAGCGGGAGAAGAGGAAAGACTGCTGCGGATTTGTACCTGGTGGCCGGAGGCCTGGGGCTCATAAAAATCGATCAGGTCATCGAGTATTTCGTTGAGATCGTGGCGGGCTGGATGTAATTCCAGGCGGCCGGCATAACGTAAAAAATCGTTGAGGGTATTCGACACCCTTTCCACTTCCCTGGTAATGGTTTCAAGTTTACGTAAATGGCGCTGGTAGCGTTTGCGAGGTGACTCCAGGGCAGAGGCAGAATCATCATTGGGAGCGTCTTTTTGGAGACGATTGATGTCTTCGGAGAGAAGTTGCAAATTCATACGAACGGTGGAAAGGGGATTGCGAATCTCGTGGGCCAAGTGGCCGGTGAGGGTACCCAGTTCGGCCAATTTTTCGGCCCGTTGGGTGCGCTGGATCAAGTTATGTTGTTTTGTTATCTGGCGGCGGGAGAAGCGCATATAGAGAAGCCAAGCGAATATCCCGGTCAGCAAGGCCCCCAGTCCAAATGACAATATCTCGTTGATCATAGTACAAAAAAAGACCTCGGTATGATTATATTTACCCGAGGTCAGCAATGCTATAAGAAAAAGTTTCGATACCGTATTAAGTTGTTTGATTTACGTAAAGCTAACAAATGTCAGGTGCGAGTTAATGGGCGGCTTCTTCCTTTAAGACGGCCTTGCGTGAGAGCTTTATCCGGCCCTGCTCATCGACGGCGATAACCTTGAAGGTCATCTCATCGCCCATGGAACAGACGTCGTCTACGTTGCGGACAAACTGATCAGCCAATTCGCTGATATGACATAAACCTTCCAGGCCCGGGGCGAGCTCGACGAAAACACCGAAATCCTTGATGGATACGATTTTACCGTTGAAAGTCTTGCCCACCTGTATCGGCATGGTAATGAGCTCGATAATCTGCTTGGCTTTGAGGTGGCCGTCCTCGTCAAAGGACGAGATAAATACCGAGCCGTCATCTTCGATTTCAATATTGGCGCCGGTTGTTTCCTGAATCCGCTTGATGTCTCGGCCACCGGGGCCGATGACTTTGCCGATGCAGTCCACAGGAATTTTCATAATAATGAGTTTGGGAGCGTAAATAGAGAGTTGCTTGCGGGGCTGTTCTATTACACTGAGAATCATCTTTAAGATTTCCATACGGCTTTCTTGGGCGCGTTTGAAGGTTTCGCGGATAATCTCAAAGGATAACTGCCGGCTTTTGAGGTCCAACTGGATGCCGGTAATACCTTTTTGGGTACCGGCGACCTTGAAGTCCATATCGCCGTAATGGTCTTCTTCGCCGAGGATATCGGTAAGCAGCTCATGACGATCCTGATCTGAAACCATACCGATGGAAATGCCGGCTACGGGTCTGAGGATGGGTACACCGGCGTCCATGAGGGCTAAAGTTCCGGCACAAACGGAGGCCATCGAACTGGAACCGTTTGACTCCAGGATGTCGCTAACCAGTCTGATGGTATAAGGGAAGTCCTCTGCGGGGGGTATAACTTCTTCGAGGCTTTTTTCGGCCAAGGCTCCATGGCCGATTTCCCGCCGACCGGGTCCCATGATCCGACGCACTTCGCCTACGCAGAAAGGTGGAAAATTATAATGTAACATGAACTTTTTACTATATTCATCGATAAGCCCGTCCACTATCTGTGAATCGGCGCTGGTGCCCAAGGTGACGGTTACGAGAGCCTGAGTTTCGCCACGGGTGAAAAGGCCTGAGCCATGAGTACGGGGCAGTAAACTAACTTCACCGCTTAGGGGGCGGAGCTGGTCAAAGCTTCGACCGTCGGCCCGCTTGCCCTGCAGGATCTCCTGGCGGTGGATTTTTTCCTGGAAATCTTCGATGGCCATCTTGACCAGTTCCAGATCGTACTTATTTTCGCCGTCCTCGGGGCAGATTTCCTCGATGAACTGGTCGAACATATTCTTGATCTGTTCTTTACGCTCTTGTTTGTTGGGATTGATGCGAGCCTGTCTGAATTGCTGGTCCAATTTTTCGTTCAATAAAGCTTCAATTTCAGAGGTGTCGGGGGGAGTAAATTCTAGTTTTTCCTTACCGCACTCTGCGGCCAGCTCATTTATCATGTCACAGATTTCGGCAATGGTTTTATGGCCGAATTCGATCGCGTCGGCGATTACATCTTCGGGCAGTTCGCGGGCGGATACTTCAATCATGTTGACTGCCTGGCTATTGCCGGCCAGGGTAAGACACAACTCGGAGTTGTCCAGTTCGGTATGAGTGGGATTGATGACGAACTCATTATTTATACGGCCCACCCGAACAGCACCGATGGGGCCCTGGAAGGGTATCTCGGAAATAGTCAGGGCGGCAGAGGCCCCGATCATAGCGAGGATGTCCGGATCATTCTGCTGGTCGGCGGACCAGACCATCACCTGGATTTGCACTTCGTCACGGTAACCCTTGGGAAACAGGGGCCTGACCGGGCGGTCGATCATCCGCATGGTTAAAATTTCTTTGTTGGTAGGCCGACCTTCCCGTTTGATAAAACCGCCGGGAAACTTTCCGGCGGCGGAGGTTTTTTCCCGATAATCCACATTTAAAGGGAAGAAATCAATTCCCTCTCTGGGTTCTGCACGTACGGTGGTGGCCAGAATCACCGTATCACCATATCTTACAACCACGGCGCCTGAGGCCTGCTTGGCTAATTTTCCTGTTTCAATTGATAATAATCTTCCTGCAATTTGTCTTTCAACTTTCCTTACCATCGACATATTCTATTTCCTAACTTTCTCAACTATACTAAGTCCGTCCTGTCTTCTATCCATCAAATACAACTTATTTATTCCATTCCAATCAAATATCACTCTTGCCTTCATCGGCAACCATAAATTCATTACCGGCGGGGTGGTTCTGCGTTTATTTGCCACAATGGTGTAACCGCTTTTGACGGTGTGAGCCGGGGATACCTGCGATGAGGAGCCAGCGATAAAGAGGGTACTATTTTCTTAATCCCAGTCGGGCAATAATGTTATTGTAGCGGGCGCGTTCGTGACGCATGAGATATTTGAGCAAGCCGGAACGTTTCCCTACCATTTTGAGCAGCCCGCGGCGGGAGGCGTGATCTTTTTTATGAGTTTTAAGATGCTCGGTTAAATCCACTATGCGTTGAGTGAGCAGGGCAATCTGCACTTCGGGAGAGCCGGTATCGCCTTCGTGCACCGCATAATCCTTAATGATCTGTTGTTTGACTTCTTCGTTAAACATAAAAACCACCTTCCCCAGTCGGCCCGAACGACGGAACCGACCAGTATAGAAGTAAAAACTTAATAAACACTGATAACCAATATTAAATATCGGTTGTCAGAACAAAATCAGTCGAAAATCGACGGCGTGTAGAAGATACAATGGGAGTGATTAAAAATCAATTAAAAACTTAACTCTTTTTTTCAGGGGTATTTATGGCCTTTATGATTTTGTCATTATTTTCGCATATAACCTCTTGGCCTGGTAGGACCACCAAGAAATCCTCTTCAGTCCAGTTGCCAGAGACAAAATCATTCAACAGGCGCCAACTTCCCTCAATATGGAGAAACTCCATAGACTTTCGGCGGGCCTCTTCTTGGGTGAGGCGGGCGTATTCTTGATCTATCGGCAGTTGCATGTCTATATATGCCAAGTACTTATAGTTTTTCTCCCAGGTGCCCAGGCTCTGGATGATATATTCGGCGTTTTCGCGGCCGTATTTGGCAACGTATTCATCAAAGGAGCTATCCAGGCCCATTTGGTGCATGAGGGAATCGTCGTCGCCAGTGGATCGCTCGGTCCAACCCGTTGTGCGGTAATAAGTTCCGGGGTTTTGGGAAAAATATTTCTCATATCTGTCGCGTGAGCCAAAAAAGAAGGTAATGCAATCGTGGGCCCGGGGGATGATCAGGGGGATTGTCTGGGTCTGTAGGCCGACAATACCATTATTACAGAGGCCGTAGCCGAGGAGGACGGCGTGATATTGGGTTTTGTCCACAGCATCAATGGCGTCCTGGAGGGTACGGTGCATTGTTTCCTGGCCGGCATCGTGAAGGCCTTTTCTAAGAAATTCGGCGTCGATGAGGTGTTTACTCTGGGCGGCCAGGAGAGACATCTCGCGGTATATAATCTCACAAGCTATGAGCTTAAATCGTTTTTGTTCGGGTAAACCGGAACTCTCCCACAATTTGGGCTGGGTGGGGGATTGATTATTATTGGTATTTTGTGTGTTCATGAAATAAAAGGCTTTAGGTAAGCTGGACAGAATTTACAGGTGAAATTCATGTGTTATTATTTAACCACTGGGCGGCGTCAGTGGCGTGGTAGGTGATAATGATATCGGCGCCGGCGCGCTTTAAGGAAGTAAGTATTTCCAAGACGATGGATTTTTCCTCGAGCCAACCGCGAGCTGCTGCGGCCTTGACCATAGCGTATTCACCGGAGACGTTATAAGCGGCAGTGGGAACGCCGAAGTTGTCCTTTACTCGGCGAATGACATCCATATAAGCGAGGGCGGGTTTGACCATGACAATGTCCGCCCCTTCCTGAATGTCTAGTTCCACTTCGCGCAGGGCCTCGTCGCTATTAGCAGGATCCATTTGATGACCACGGCGGTCACCGAATTGGGGGGCTCCCTGAGCGGCGTCACGGAAGGGGCCGTAGAAGGCAGAGGCGTATTTGGCGGCGTAACTCATGATAGGGATGTGATTGCATTCCATGCCGTCGAGGGTTTCGCGAATCACACCTACAGCGCCGTCAATCATACCGGAAGGAGCGACGATATCGGCGCCGGCACGGACGTGAGAGGCTACCTGCAGGGCGAGATTATCCAGAGTAGCATCGTGATCGAGGACTTTTTGGCCGTTCCTTTCGATGATGACTCCGCAGTGGCCGTGGTCGGTATATTCGCAAAAACAGACGTCGGTAATAAGTACCATATCCGGAACGGCCTGACGGAGCGCGCGCAGGGCGCGTTGAATTATACCTTTTTCGTCGTCCCAGGTATCGGAGCCTGCGGCATCTTTTTTAGCGGGTATTCCAAATAACAGCACGGTCCGGAGGCCCAGGTCATAAAGCTGGCGGGCATGGTCGGTAAGATGGTCCAGGGAAAGCTGGTATTGGCCGGGCAGAGAAGGGATTTCCTCTTTAATATTATCACCGTGACGGACGAAAAGGGGCTGGATAAGATTGCTAAGGTGTAAAGAATTTTCCCGGACCATACTCCGGAAGGTTTCATTAGCACGTAAACGGCTGAGCCTGGTTACCGGATAGTTCATGATAATTATCTTTCATTATTTTACGCCAATGTCAATAGCTACATGCCCTTTAGATTTTAGGATGTTGAAATGGATTTGGGGTCTTTTTGGGATTTTCGTGTTTGCATTTTATTTAATTAGTTTGGAAATTTCGCGGAAACGAGGATGTTGACTGGAATTAGTCATCTCCAGGATGGCAGCTTCGGTGGTGGTTATGATAACCCCAGCGTTACGGAGACGCTCTATGGCGGTATGGGCGTCGGTGGATTGGCGGGATGAGATGGCGTCAGCAGCTAGATAAGTTTTCAGGCCGAGGGCCAGGGCGTCAAAGGCGGTCTGGGCGATGCAGACATGGGTTTCGATGCCGACCATAAGTAACTGGGATCGCTGAAATGCTGAAAGGGCGGCTTTGATTTTTTCGTCACCGAGGCAGCTAAAGGATAGTTTGTCATAATAAGGGCATTCGCCCAAGATGTTACGCAGGGATTCCACAGTGCGGCCCAGACCTTTGGGATATTGCTCAGTTACAATGATGGGAATTTCCAGGAGTCGTGCGGCCTGGATCATAATGGAGGATCTGGCGATAACCTGCTCCAAGTCAGGGATGTGACCTTGGAAGGCGTCCTGAATATCCACTACCATTAGAACACAATCGCTGGAGGATAGCAGGTCTTTGTGGGGCATTTTCATTGAACTCCGCAAAATAATTAATCGTAGAAAATTACCATTAAGGTATCCCGAATCGGTCGAAAAATCAAGCTATCATCTGAAAACTCAAATTAGTCGTTGGCAGCGACGGCGAGGACGGCGGCGGATATTTGCCGGGCGCCGGCCTTGTGGAGAGTTTGGGCGGCGACGCGCAGAGTGGTGCCGGTGGTGGAGACATCGTCCACCAGACAGATGTGTTTGCCGTTAAAGGGAGTGTCGCAGCGTACTGCGAAGGCGCCTCGGAGGTTGATAAGACGTTCGCTGGTGGTCAGAGAGGTTTGAGGCGGGGTATTGCGGATGCGCAATAAATCGAAACTTATATTAACGGAGCGACCTTGCTGGTGGAGATATTTGGCGGCAGAGAAGGCCAGGAGATCGGCCTGATTGTAGCGCCGGGTCCAGCGACGACGCCAATGGAGAGGTATGGGAACCAGTGTATCTACACCAGCCAGGGAGGGCATGCCGAGGATGGCAGCGGAGAGTAATCTGCCCAGGAAATCATCCAGATGGCTTTGATGATGGAATTTAAAGGCAAGAATAAGTTCACGAAGGGTGTTTTGATAATCACCTACGCGAACGACGTTTTGCACAACGGGACGGCGGTGCTGACAGCGATGGCAGCGACCTTCGAGCAAGGAGTATTGACCAACATTATGACCACAGACAGGGCAGGCAGGGCTGAGTAGATTTTCCTGTAACCAAGACCAGCATTTTTGGCAAAGGACATCGGAGCTATGGTTTATTTGTGAGCGACATGCGGCACAGGCGGGAGGGCAGAGCAAGTCCAGGGGCGCGCGAGCCAAATGGCGGCCGAGGGCAAGAAGCGGTTCAAAAATTCGAAGGATTTTTTCCATACTTTTTATTTATGAAATGTAAATATGTTAAAAAACGGATTGGAGAAAGTAAAGGAGACATTTTCATTGACAAGGGGCGTAAAAGTATAAAAATGTAAGTCATTACAAAATTTATAGTTAGCTGGATACGAGAAGGGCGCCGAAAGTGGTATTGGCACAATGCTGTTTACGCTACATCGCTATATTTTACGAGATCTGCTGAAGGTTTTTCTGGTAACCTCAGTAATTTTAAGCCTGGTACTGGGGTTGGGGGTCATGCTGCGTCCGTTAAAGCAGTTTAGCGTGGATCCGGTTGACGTGCCGGAGCTTTTGTTATGTACCCTGCCGATTACGGTAACGATGGTTCTGCCGGTGACGGCTTTGTTGGCGGCGACGCTGGTTTATGGCAGATTGGCGGGAGATAACGAGATTGTAGCGTGCCGGAGCAGCGGGATTAATTTACTGGCCCTGATTTATCCGGGTTTAGGTCTGGCATTACTGGTGGGGGCGGCGACGCTGGTATTATCCTTTCATGTGATTCCAACATTTGTGGCCCGCAGTGAAGCAATAATAAAGAGTAACGTGGAAGCGATCATCTATCGCAATATCGAGAAAATGGGAAACCTGGGGAGGATGTTTCCCAATATTCAGATTCACGCCGATCGTGCGGATCCGGCGCATCATCAGCTTTTTGGGGTAGTGGTGCTGCAATTAGATTTTGAAGGTATTGAACGATTGATAACGGCCCGGCAGGTTAGTATCAGTTTGAAAGAGGGACGAGAAACGGATCAGGTGGGACTGACGTTGTATGATTGTATGATGATTGATAACGAAAATCAGACCAGAGCAGTCAGATCGCTGCCCATGTCGGTATCTGTCCCCCGTCTGCTGGGCGATAATATCAAATTTAAACAGTATCATCAGCTTAAGGCTATTCTGGCGGACATGACCCAATTTGCTCCGATTCGGGTGCAGTTGAAAGAACTGCAACAGCGGCTGCTCGCAGAAAGATTTTTCGAGGAATGTGATCGGCAATTAGCCCGTAACGGATATTTTGACTTGGAGGTTGGAGATCAACATCGACTACGTATATATGCTCAGGGCTGCCAGTTGAAAGCGGCGAAAAGTCGGTTGAAATCTTTGAAAAACCAGTTAAGGCCATTGAAAAGGACCAGCGCCGATTTTGTCAGGCGGGAGGGAAGGCCGATTAAATTGGAATACTATCATCGTATTAACGATAAGCAACCGGAAAAAACATATCAGGCCGAAGAGGGGCTACTGACGGTAAGTGCCAGTATGGGCGAATCGAGGGGACAGGTGTCGCTGAAAGAGGTTCAATGGAATTACGCGGATGACGATCATCTATATCATCTGCAGAGGGAAAATTTTGTCGGGCTTAATTTGCCTGGAGAACTTGTTCAGGAGGTAGAGGGTGTATCTCTGTCGAAAGAGGTAATGCCGGGAAAGATACCTTTAAAAAAAACCGAACCTTCCGAATACTTAAAATGGAAATTCGATTACCTACGAACGGAATGTCGGCAGTTGGGGGTGGACATACGGGCGGAAGTGCAAGCGAGGCTGGCTTTTGGTATCAGTTGTGTAGTGTTGGTATTAATGGGTGCGGCATTGGGGATACTATTTCGCAGCAGTCATCTATTGACAGCGTTCGGAGTGAGCTTTATCCCGGCGGTATTGTGCCTGATAACGATATTTACCGGCAAGCATATCGCAGAGCAAAATCCGGATGATATAACGATGGGGATTGTATTCCTCTGGTCGGGCCTGTTTGTAGTAGCTGGGGCAACGGTGATGGTATATAAGACGCTTTTGAAGCATTGATATAGAAAATTAGTTTTTGAGATGAGAAGCTGAGGTTATGCAGCAATTAAAACAAAAGGGCGAATTCGGTCTGGTGGGGGGTAGGATTCTGGATAGGTACGTGGCCCGTGAGTATCTGGTCAGTTATGCGATTGCCATTGTGGTAGTGCTGTCACTGCGGTTGCTGCTGGAACTTTTTGTCGAGTTTGATGAACTGGTGGAGACCAGGACTGACGGGATTGCGCCCGATATGGGAGAGGTACTGGTAAATATTTTCAATTATTACGGCCCCAAGGTTTTTGAATATTTTCGTGATTTTTCCGGGGCGATCGTACTGCTGGCGGCAGCCTTTTCGCTGGCGCGGATGACGCGAAATAACGAGCTGGTGGCGGTACTGGCATCGGGAGTCAGTCTAAAAAGAATCATTGCCCCGATCATCGTGTTGGGATTTATTTTGAATATGTTGATGGTGGTGGATCAAGAGATAGTTTTGCCCAAAATGGCGGACGAATTGGCCCGCCGGCCGGATGAAGTGACACAACTGCATACTATTCAGAATATGTTTCTGCCTGACCGGGATCAGGCGTTAGTTCGCTCGCGCGAGTATGACCCCGGCAGAAAGACGATGACCGATATGCTGGTTATCCTGCGGGAGCAGGGACAATTGGCCGGTCTGATAAGCGCGCAGAAGGGACACTGGGACGGCAGGGCGTGGATTCTGACAGATGGAAAGAAATGGACTGTAAGGCATGGTGATGATAGGAGCGCGCCCACAACCGAGTATGTTCAAAGTGTGCAGACATATAAGTCTGATCTGACGCCGGAATATATCTGGCTGCAACGAAACTCGGCTTTTAAAGGACTTTTGAGCAGCAGGGAGTTGAGCGAACTTCTGCAGCAAAGCTTAAGGCCGACCGATCGGGCCGAGGCCATCAGTGAGAAACATTTTCGTATTACCGATCCGGTGATTAATATGGTTATGCTGCTTTTGGGACTGCCGATGCTGGTTTCGCGAGAGAAAAGAAGTACCAAAACAGCTATATTTTTTGCGTTTATGGGGGCGGGAGGCTGTTTTGTGGTAACTTTTGTCTGCAAGTTACTGGCCGGGGGAGGGGTTTATGTGGGAGGAGATTTTAAACAGTTATTGCTGGCCTGGCTGCCGGTGATCGTATTTTTGCCCTTGTCGGTTTTGGCGCTGGAAGGGATTAAAACATAAAGAAAATTGATAGGCAGACCCTGAAAGTATAATTGGAGGATTAAGGTATGGATTGTCAGAAAGAAAAGAATCTCAAAAATTGTGGCTGTACGTATCCGGGCTGTTCCCGTAAGGGAGTATGCTGCGATTGTCTGGATTATCATCTCAAGATGAAACAATTGCCGGGATGTTGTTTCCCGCCGGCAGCGGAGAAGAGCTATGACCGGAGCTTCGAGGCCTTTGCCCGGGCCTGGAATTTATAACAGTGGTCAGTTGTGAGTGATCAGAGACCGTCTGATTTGGCATCAGGGGATAATCATTCCCCCCATTAACATGGGAGGCTAATTTTACGCGTTTTTATTTTTGGTTTTTTTCCGGTTTAGCTGAGGAATCTGTTTGGGGCTGGGGTTTGTCAGGAGCCTGTTCTTTTGGTGTAGATGGCTGCTGATCAGTTTTTGCTTGTGGTTCAGGTTGGGGAGCCGGTTTTGATTCTGGGGGGGCAGGTGGGGGAGATTCAGTCTTTTCTACCTGATCCTTTTTATCATTGTCTGTTTTTTGTTCCACATCTTCGAGGAGGTCGGAGAATTTTTTGATCATATTGCGGGCTTTCCAACTGGGCAGCTCATAGACCCAGCCGTGGTGTTTTTGGTTGAAGTCAAGGGCGGCTTTCTGGGCTTTTAGTTTTTCATCGTGTTTTTTAAGCTCTTCTTCGGAGGCGTTTTGCACATCCTGTTGGGTTAGTTTAACGGGATCAGTGAATTGAGCATCACATTTGGTATAGATTTTATCGCCTTTTTGGGCCAGCTTAAAGGTGCAGACGGTTGAGTCTTTCAGAGTGCAGACAAACTTGTGGTCAAAATTCAAATCTGCTGTCTTTTCCGATTCCTTTTGGACATCGTCGAAGGTCAGATCGGTCACCGCGGTAAATACATCCTCGCAGTCTTTACTTTTTAATTTTTTACCGGGGGGAATTGGGTTTTGCATTTTTATCTTATCATTTTCATCGGCAGTTATACTATAGGTACCTTCAGGGCCGGTGAGGGATACGCGAGAAATGTCCTTCTTTTCAACCTTGAAAAGATCCTGGTCGATATAGCTGGTAGCCGAGGTCTGCAGATAGGGGGTTTCGGAGGCGGTATAGACCTTGTTGTTTTCCGCTTCGTCGGAGAGTAGCCTGCGGACGTAAGTTGCCTGGCGGTCGTAATCTCGTTTGCCGATAATGACACCGGCAAGTAGTTGGTCTTGATCGTCTAGGAATTTAATCACATTACGGGCCTTGTCCTCGATGACTTCCAGGTCCTTGTGGTTGTCCGGAAGGTCGGTAATCAGATTATTGATTCGGATGTCCAAAATGGAAGCGATAAGATTATTGATCTTTTCAGTCTGGGCCGGGTAGTTATCCTTGTTGGTCACGACGAAAGAGTTCTTTTGTTTTTTCAGGGTGACCACATCCTCACCGTGGCCCAAAACAATGGTGTTTATTTTCGAAGTGACCAATCCCTGAATCAAAGGGGCATCCAGTCTGGTGACGGTGGCGGGTCGTTGTGTCCACCGGGAGGTTGCCCAGGCCGCGATTATCATGATAATTGCCGTTACAGTTAGAACCGTAAGATTTCTGTTACTCATCCAATCACTCCCGAATTAAATAATTCGATTTATTTAGGGTCGGTTTAAGCAGGAGAAAAAACTTGTTTACTTTATTTAAGAATCACTGGCATGGCTGATATACCGGCGGCGCAGAACGTTGCGGCGGACGCTCAAGATGACAGCAATAATGAGGATCACCGCCGGGGCCAAAAACATATTGATATTGCGCAATTTATTACCCAGTTTTTCAATGTCCTCGCGTCGAGTTTTTTGGGCGTCGCGAAGTTTCTTATTGGCTTCGCTGAGCTTAAGTTGTAATTTAGCGGTAGCCTCGTTGAATTCAGAGGCATCGATAAGCATCTGGCCCTTATTTTTGTGCTCGTTGATGATTTGGTTCAGTTCCTCCTGGGTCTTTTGGATTTCCGCCTGGATGGCGGCTTCTTCGTCGGCTGTTTCTTCTTCGGCCTTTTTCTCGATATCATCCACGCGGGTGAAGGGTCGCTGGAAGTTGCCCCGGCTACGAACGGCGATCAAGTCGCCCGAGCCGCTGAGGGTTTCGATGGTATTCAGCAGCAGGGCACTATTATCGCCGGCGACGGCGGTGCCAAAGAAAGTCTGCTGGTAGGCGAGATTGTCACTGAGGAAGTCCACATCGGTAAAGACGGCGACGGTACATTCGGTGCCAGGAAGAGGGCATTGCAAACCGGTCAGGTGAAACACATTTGGATCGTCGGTAGGAGTTCTTTTGAGGGCATATTTGTCTTTGTCATCCGAAGCGTTTTCATCCTCAGCGGTTTTTTCTTTTTTATCTTTATCTTCTTTTACATCGATACCTTTGGGAAATGCTGATTGGAAGCGTCCCGTAACCATACAGGCCAGGATTAGCGGTTTGGTTCCTGCAGTGAATTTTGCCATTAATCGCTGAGGGCTCCAATAGGGGGGATTAAGTTCCATGGGGCTCGATGCCTGCCAGGTATTTCCCTCGGAGGTAGTCGTGAGCAATGGTTCGAAATGGGAATTAAGTGTTTTCCCGTCGGGGGTACAGGGGTCTATTTCAAGTTCAGTTTTTTGCAGGGCCCCGCTGAAAAGAACCCGGACCTGGTTAAGGTTGGCAGTGATAACGTTTTGATGGTTGAAACAGTCAGGCTGGGTAAGCTGCAGTAAGCCGATAAGCTTTTGGGGGTGTTCCGAGGGCCTAGAGGCAGGGATCGCCAGAGCCAGATTTTTATCCCCGGCCAAGGTGCCGGGGGGCATGGTAAGACCCCAATTTATCATGAGTTGATTAAGGTCGGAATTCTGGGGGGGCATCTGACCACTCATTTGCATTTGGGGGGAGACCTGGTCGGCGAAGCAGTGGGGATCGACACAGACGATGGTGCGTCCGCCCCGGAGGACAAATTGATCAATGGCAAAGAGGGTTTTTTCGGGCAGGTTTTTGGGGTGGATTATCAGGAGGATGTCCACATCTTTGATTTCCTCTATGTCGGTGTCAATTTTAGTTACATCGTATTGTTCCTGTAATTGGCGGATGATAGTCCAGGGGCCGCGAGGCTGCTGACCGCGCATCCTCATCATCTGGGCCATATAACCGCTCATGTCGTCACCCATAACAGGTAGTGAGCTTAAGACCCCAATTTTTCTTTTTTCACGGGTAATCATAGAATCGATCAGATAGCTGATGTCGTATTCCACGAAATTTTGACGGTCGGGTGAGAAGATATCGATGGTTTTCACCGCTCCATATTGGGTTTGGGCCACCAAGCCAAAGAAGAATCCTTCGTCCTCGGTGATCTGGTAGCGTTTCAGGCCGTAGCGGAGGGCTTCCTGCTCCTCTTCGGAGTAGGGCCGGGGATCGATCACCTGAAACTTGACCATATTACCGGCATAGTCGGCGTATTCTTCGAGAAGAGCTTTGACGAAGAAGTAATAGTCATTAAATTTACGAATGGCATCGGGGGCCTTGAGGGAAGCGGTTTTGGCGTAATATAGTTTTATGTCTATAGGTTGATTGATTTTGTTCAGGATTTTTTTGGTTCCGTCACTAAGGCTGTATATCTTTTCCTCAGTCAGGTCCCATTTCAGGGAGCGGCCGAAGTTTTGGGTGATACTGATAGCGCAAAAGGTAATGATGCATACCAGGATTACCGCGAATATAGCTCTTAACAGTCGATTCATCAGGCAGCCTTCCTTTCTTGCAGGATTACGGTGCAGGCCCAGACCCAGCCGGTGATAAGTAAGAAGAAATAGGCCAAATCGTTAAATTTCAAAACCCCGCGCTGAATGGATTCGAAGTGGGTTTGGAAGCTCATGCTTTCGATAGCCGAGACCAGACCCAGGGGCAGGAAGGTTGAAAAATAATTAAGGGTGGTGGGCAGGCCCAGGGAAAGCAGGATGGCGCAGGCTACAACGGCCAGGATGAAGCTGATGACCTGATTTTTACTTATAGCAGAGAAAAAGCAACCTACAGCCAGGTAGCCGCCGGCCATCAGGAAACAGCCTACGTATCCGGTTATGATCTGCCCCCAGTCGGGAGCGCCTAGATAGGCGACGGTTAGGGGCATGGGAAAGGTTAAAAACAGGGCAATGCCCAGGAATATCCAGGCGGCAACGAATTTGCCCAGGACGGCCTGAGGGACCGTGATGGGCAGGGAGAACAACAGTTCAATGGAGCCGCTGCGACGTTCTTCGGCCCAGACCCGCATGGCGGTGCAGGGCACCATGAACACCAGTAAAAGAGGTATGTTGTTGAAGAACAGGCGCAGGTCAGCCTGGCGGAACTCAAAGAACTGTTCCCGGAAGGGCAGATACCCGGCAAAGGATAAAAAGATCACCAGGAAAACGTAAGCTACGGGAGTGGTAAAGTAGCTTTTGAGTTCCCTTTTACAAACCGTCCAAAAACCATTCATAGGTTAATTACTCCTAATAGGTCATGATATAATTACTTGTATGGTTGCTATGAGCTAGGCACTTTTCTTTTGGGTGATTTTCCGGAAAGCCTCATCGAGAGAGCAGTGATATTTTTCCTTTATTTCGGCCGGGGTGGCGTCCATAAGGATTTTGCCGCGAGCGATGATAATGGCGCGGGAGCAAACGGCTTCAACTTCTTCCAGGATGTGGGTGGAAATAATAATGCATTTGTCCCGGGCCATGTTTTTTATAAGCTGGCGGACTTCATGTTTCTGGTTGGGATCAAGGCCATCGGTGGGCTCGTCCAGGATTAGCACCTGGGGGTTGTGAATAAGGGCCTGGGCCAGGCCCACCCGGCGGCGATAGCCCTTGGAGAGGGTTTCGATGGATTGATGGTAAACCGAATCGATGGAGCACATGGGTACAATTTTATCGAGGGCTGACTGGCGCTGGCGGCCATTTATTTCGCGGGCGGCGCAGATGAAATCAAGAAATGAACCCACGGTCATCTCGCCATAAGCGGGGGCGTTTTCGGCCAGGTAGCCTAATGATTTTTGCACCTGGATCGGTTCGGTGATAATGTCATGTCCGCAGACACTGGCGGTACCGCTGTCGGGAGGTAGAAAGCAGGTGAGCATTTTCATAGCTGTGCTTTTTCCGGCACCATTGGGTCCGAGAAAACCCAGGACTTCACCCCGGCCGAGGTCAAAGGAGATGTCGTCCACCGCCAGAATAGGGCCGAAAGAACGTCGGAGATTTTTAACAACTATCATTTTTGAATTGTCCATAGCCACTCCTGAGTAGGCCTCAACTGATGACCTCTGTAACCAGTTATATAATAATTACTTAAACAAGTTTCTCTTTTTTACTCCGATGACTTGCAAACGCTTAATTTATTAATGTTTGTAACATTATGATAATTTTACCCGGCCCGTCAATACACATTTTTTTAGATTCAGGTTGCTCCGCCACCATCTGTCTAATTCGGGAGGCACCTTTTTTAAAATGATGTGGTTGATTCCGATCTGTTTTTAAGGTACTAATTAGGAGTGAATTTTTGCAAAGCACCTAGTTTGCCGAAGTTTTTTAATGAGTAGTACTGCTGACAATAATCTGCAAAAGATAGTGTCTCAAAATCCCTCAAAATTAGGGCGCGGGAAGCGGCTGGGAAAATACAGGCTGGTCAAGCGTCTGGGGATGGGGGGATATTGTGAGGTGTGGAAGGCTCGGGACGGCGTGGAGGGGATCTGGGTGGCCTTAAAAATTCCACTCATACATAACGGTCAGCGGGATAATGAGTCTCTTTTACGGGAAGTTAAGCTGGTCTCGCGGTTGCGGCATGAGCATATTTTACCGGTAAAGAACGCGGATATTATAGATGGTCATGCCGTGCTGGCCACCGAGTTGTCGGTAGGGACGCTGGAGGAGTGTTCCAGGCCAATGGGCGTGCGGCGGATAGTATCAATTATATCTCAGGTGTTGGATGGTCTGGCGTATGCTCATCGGAACCGACTGGTCCATTGTGATGTGACACCGGGTAATATTTTTCTGTTTCCCAACGGCCGGGCAGCCTTGGGGGATTTCGGGATTGGCCAGCAGATCAAGGGCAGGATGGTAACAATAGATGAATACGGAACCCCCGGTTATGTTGCTCCTGAACAGGCATACGGCCGGCCAACGTATCGCAGTGATTGTTTTGCCGTGAGTTTGATCTTATATGAATATCTAACGGGGGTCCTACCGCGCTGGCCGTTTAGGTGGCCCTTCAAGGGAGTCCAGCGTTTGCGCGAGCGGACTACAAGCGCTATGGTACAGTTTCTGCGTAAGGGCCTGGCGGTAGAACCCGCGCGTCGTTATGCCAACGCCGAACAAATGCTCACGACGCTACAGCAGGTACTACCGAGGCCGTTACGAAACGATCTGAAAGTGGCGGAGTCACGATCTAGGAAAAAAGATTGGCGGCAGATACGCCGTGAGGCTTATGATAGCAAGTATCGTAATGTTTTTCCGAGCAATTTCCGTTGTATCGAATGTGGCGAGCCAGTTGCCGAGACTATGAGCTATTGTCCCTGGTGCGGCAGTGACCGGAACCGTTATGACGCCTGTAGTCAGTTTAATCACATTTGCACCCGTTGCCATAAAGGCGTTTTGCCGGAATGGCATTACTGCGGCTGGTGTTTCGGAGCGGGATTCCAGTCTCCAAGTGAGGTCAAGTCCCCGGGGATTCGGTATCATGCTCACTGTAAATATTGCAAGGGCGGACTGATGCGTTTTATGCGTTATTGTCCCTGGTGCCGCCGTAAGGTGCGCAAGGCTTGGCAGGTGCGGCCCTTTCCGGAGAGGTGTGGCCGGTGTGGGTGGTCGGTGGACTCATCCTTCTGGAATTACTGTCCCTGGTGCAGATATAACCTGTTACCCTATTAATTACTTTTTAAAAGATCATGGTAGTTGAGGCCGATTCACACCTTACACTTCTGCAGAGCTTGCCATTTTGCTGGGGGGCGGCTACAGATGTGGGGAGAGAGCGGGAGGAAAATGAGGATACATTTTTAGTTGAGCCGGAGATAGGATTATTTTTGGTGTCCGATGGGATGGGGGGGCACCGGGGCGGGGCGCTGGCATCCAAGATCGTGGCGGAGGATCTTTCGGTTTTGATAGAGACCCGTCTGGGTAAACTCAAATCGGAGAGTACTCGAGCCATACGGGCCATGTTCAAGAAAGCGATCAGCCAGCAGAGCAGCCATTTACGCATGGAAGCTGATAGTGAGTCGGGTTATAAAGGCATGGGGGCGACATTGGCTCTGGCTTTGTTGCGAAATTGTAGAGCTTATATTGCTAATATCGGTGACAGCCGGGTGTACCGTTTGCGCAAGGGGCATTTTGTCCAGCTCAGCAGAGACCATTCGGTAGTCTCTGAATTACTGGAGAAGGGCAAAATAGAACCGGATGAGGCCGAAGACCACAGTGCTCAGGGGGAAATTACGCGCTATATGGGGATGGAGGAAAAGGCCAAGCCCTTTGTGCGGACCTTCGAGCTTAAAAAAAATGACTGTCTGCTGCTTTGTACAGACGGACTGACGGATATGGTGGATGAAAAAGAGATTGCCGCTTACCTGAAAGAACATTCTGATCCGCAGAAGGTCTGTAATGCCTTGATCGAGACTGCCAATTCTGCCGGCGGCCATGATAATATTACCGTGATTGTCATTAACCAGGATAAATGATCGAATACAGATGGGCGGGATGGTTTCTCAGTCTATGTGCTCTTCCAATTCTCTACGGACTACATCTTAGGTACCTTGTCCGCAGCATTTTTTATATTTTTTTCCACTGCCGCAGGGGCAGGGATCATTGCGACCCACCTTGGGTTTTTCCAGCTTGATAGTTTTGGTTATTTGCTCTGACTGGGGAGCCTGGGCCGCTTCCCGAGCGGCCTGGAACTGGGCATATTCGGTATGGCTGGCGGCGGAGATGTTCCAGACGCTGCGCGTTTGGGCTGTGCTTTCCAGTTGGGCCTTGAAGATAATATCCGTCACCTTATCACGGATGTTACTGAGCATTTCCTGGAACATGCGATAGCCTTCCCTTTTATATTCCATTTTCGGGTCCTTCTCGGCAAAGCCCCGCAGGCCGATGCCGCCCTTAAGATGGTCCATGGCATAGAGGTGGTCTTTCCAGGTGGAATCATATATTTGCAGAAGTACATATCTTTCCAGCTCGGTTAATTCTTTTCTGAGAAAATTGCGGGCGCCGGTTTCGATTACTTTCTGGGCGGTTTCGCGTTCCAGTTCGTCCGGTTTCAGATTCAGTTCAAAGCGCTGTCGGGCCCACTGACTGAGGTTATTTTTGCCTTCATCATCCCAATGGTTTTGACTGAGGGCCTGGTCTATTTCCCGGGTAAGTTGCCCGTTATTGTAGGATTCACTTAAGGAGATCAGTTTATTACGTAATTTATCAAAAGAGGAATTTTGCACTTCTTCCAGTTCTAATTCGGCGCGATACTTCCATTGGGCCCAGTCCACGATTTCCTTGGCAGAATAACTGCTGCCGCTTTGCTGCCGGCTCAGAGCCAGATTTAAAATAAAATCGACGGGATATTCGATTTCGCGTCGCCGATAGGCCCGGCGGGCGCTCTTTAGTAAATATTCTTGGGTCTGGGCACGATTTTTTCCTTCCAAATCCGTGGGTTTTATTTTGATGGCAAATTTTTTATGAAACCATTCCACCAGGCTGGACTGAGCAAAGTCGGTATCCAGGAACGTACTCAGGCGGGAATAGTCATATTTGTCGATCCGTTGAGCGGAGGCTTCGATGAGCTGCTGTTCAACTTGTTCGAAGGTCATTTTTCGCAATTGGTTCTGCGAAACGTTCACACCGAACTTGCTCATGGCCCATTTGCTCAAGCCCTTCAAGTCCCATTCCTGGGCATCGAGATCGTCTCCCATATATTCGCCCAGGGTGATATTGATTTCCTGTTCGGCATTATTTTTGGCATGATCGTGCAGGGTCTGTTCCACTTCATCGACTTGCTGGCCGCGAATCCGATCCAGGTCGATATCCAGTCCCATCACGGTCCGGGCCCATTCGACTATGCATTCATATGGGTAGTTTCGATTGAGAATTTTCTCACAGCTTTCCGCAATGACCTCATCGATCATTTCCCAAATCAGTCCTTCCAGTTGTCGCCCCTCTAAAATAGACTGCCGGCGAGTATAAAAAACCTGACGTTGGTAGTCCATAACCTCATCATATTCCAGGAGGCTTTTGCGGGATTCGAAGTTGCGCTGCTCAACCTTTTTTTGGGCCTTTTCAATTCCCCGGGTAATATGTTTGTTGTAGATGGGTTCGCCTTCCTGCCAACCGACTTTGGTCATGGCCTTGATGGTCCATTCGGGCATGAAAACTCGCATCAGGTCATCGTCAAATGACAGAAAGAACTGGCTGGAGCCGGGATCTCCCTGACGTCCGCAGCGGCCCCGGAGCTGATTGTCGATCCGGCGGGCTTCATGGCGTTCCGTACCCAGTACATGCAGTCCGCCTTTATCTACTATCCCCGGTCCCAATTTGATATCAGTACCCCGGCCGGCCATATTGGTGGCGATGGTTACGTTACCGAATATCTTGCCGTCACGTCTTTGGTGCTGCTGGCCGGCCTTGGCGATGATGGAGGCTTCGCGGGCGTGCTGCTTGGCATTTAATACTTCGTGGTCCAGTCCGTAACGCTGAGTCAGGGCAGCTGAAAGGGCTTCATTTTTTTCGATACTGACCGTACCGACCAGAACGGGACGACCACTGCTGCTGACCTGATAAATCTCGTCCACAATCGCATTAAATTTCTCTTTTATGGTCTTAAATATCAGATCCTCCCGGTCATCGCGAATAATGGGTTTATTCGTAGGGACCTGGACAACATCGAGTTGATATATTTTGGCGAATTCGTCCGCTTCGGTCATGGCGGTGCCGGTCATCCCGGCTAATTGCTGATACAATTTGAAGAAATTCTGGATGGTGATGGTGGCCAGGGTTTGGCTTTCCTCTTTGACGGTGACGTTTTCTTTGGCTTCTACAGCCTGATGCAGACCGTCCGACCACTGCCGCCCCTGCATCAAGCGCCCGGTGAATTCATCGACAATAATGACTGCACCGTCCTGGACCACATAGTCCTTTTCGCGCTCGAAGACGATATGAGCGCGCAGGGCCTGCTCCATTAAATGGGGCCATTCCATATTGCTGCCGACGTAAAAGCTGCCGATGCCGGCAATTTCCTGGGCGGCTCCGATACCCTCGTGGGTCAGGTGCACACTGCGGCGGTCGAATTCCACTTCATAGTATTGTGTCGTCCGGGTCAGAGTGGCTTCCATTTCCTCCAGTTTTATCTGGGTCTGTTGGAGTTTTTGCTCGGCCTTTTTCACGCGATTTTCTTCTTTGGCCTTTTTTGCTTCGCTTATCTCCCCCTGGGCGTTGGCAATGGTCCGTTTGGCCTGGTCTATCTGGCTTTCCAGGTCACGGTATTTGCGCTGCTTTTGTATGAGTTCCCGGGCGATTTTGTCCGCTTGTTTATAACGTGAGGTGTCGTCAAAGGCCGGGCCGGAGATGATCAGAGGAGTGCGTGCTTCATCGATCAGAATCGAGTCAACTTCATCGATGATAGAATAATGCAGGGGGCCCTGAACCTGATCCTCGGCCGCCACCTTCATGTTATCGCGCAGGTAATCAAAGCCGAATTCATTATTCGTTCCATAGGTGATGTCGCAACTATATTGATTTCTTCTTTCGTCGCCACTGGTATCCATGTCAGACTGGATGGCTCCCACGGTCAAACCGAGCGCTTCGTAAACCGGCCCCATCCAGTCGCGGTCACGCTGGGCCAGGTAATCGTTCACGGTTATGACGTGTACCTTCCGACCGCTCAGGGCAACTACGTAGGTAGCCAGGGTGGCTACCAGGGTTTTGCCCTCGCCGGTGGCCATCTCGGCGATTCTACCTTCGTAGAGAACCCGGCCGCCCACCATTTGAACGTCAAAATGGCGGAACCGAAAAGGCGGGCGCTTAGCAGCGTCGTAATGTCGGCGGATTTCCCCATAGAACTGAGGCGGCAGATCGATTTTATGGATGTCCTCTTCCTCAGAGACGCGCTGCCTGATCTGGTCATAGATGTTATGCATATCGGTTGAAAGGATCGAGGGATCAAATTTGAACTGTTTATCGAATATGTTCCGCACTCCCAGGTGTCGATCTGAGACTTCCCGTACAACGGCAAACGCTTCAGCCAAAATGTCGTCGCAGCAGAGGCGCAATTGCTCGGTGAGAAGCTTTTTGGCAGGTTTGCGGGCTTCTTCTGGCAGAAGTTGCAGTTGGCGCAGTTTCTCACGCAGGTCCGGGCCAATGATTTTTTCCTGCAGATGTTTAATTTCCCGTTTGAATTCGTCGGTTTTTGCCCGCAGCTCGGCATCGGTCAGCCGGCCGTATTCTTCTTCCAGCTCGTTGATGTGCGCTACGAAATCCTGCCGCCGTTTTACGTACCGCTCGCTGCTGCTGCTGAACATTTTCAGCAAGGTTTTTCCGATATATTCTGTTATCGCCATGTCAGGCTAAATTCCCCCTAACTGATTTCCAATAGTTTTTTATATGTTCTGTTGCCATCAAAATATTGATATAAATTATTTACGTTTCCGGTGAAAAGCAGCCTTCAGGGCCTGTTTTAAGTCACCGACAATATCGTCGCAATCTTCCACGCCTACCGCCAGTCGAATAAGATTGTCGGTGATCCCCAGTTTATAGCGCTGCTTGCGAGTTTCACGATAGTAGGTAACCGTGGCGGGATGGGTTATCAGCGTTTCCACGCCTCCCAGGCTGGGAGCGATGAAGCAGAGCTTGAGATTGTTGAGGAAGCGTTTGGCCTGAGTCAGCCCGCCTTTAATTTCAAAGGTAACCACTCCGCCGTATCCGGACATTTGTTCTTTGGCTATCTGGTGGTGCCGATGACTTTCCAGGCCGGGATAATAAACTCGTTCGATATTCGGGTGGGCTTCCAGAAAATGCGCTACCTGTAAAGCAGTTTTATTCTGGGCGGCCATACGCAGGGGGAAGGTTTTTAAACCCCGTAGCAGAAGATAACAGCAGTGCGGATCGATAACACCACCCATAGCCTTGTGTAGGTCACGAACCCGGCCGACGAGTTTACTGCTACCCAGGACAGCTCCGGCCAAGATGTCGTTGTGTCCGGCCAGATACTTGGTGCAGCTATGGATAACGAGGTCCACGCCGAATTCCAGGGGGCGCTGATTTACCGGGGTAGCAAAAGTGCTGTCAATCAGAGTAAGGATTTTATGCTTTTTAGCTATCCGGCGCAGGGTGACCAGGTCGAATATGTTCAGATAGGGATTGGTAGGGGATTCGGAAATAATGAAGCGGGTTTTAGGGCCGACAGCCTTATCCAGGGCTTCATAATCCCCGAAGGGGACAATAGTACAATCCACACCGAAACGCTGGATGTAAGAACTGCAGAATTCCAGGGTTTTTTTATAGGCATCGTCGGTGATAATAATATGATCCCCGCTGCGGACCAGGGAAAGGATGGTGGTGATTACCGCGCTCATGCCGGAGGTAAACATGACACAATCCTGGGCCCCTTCCAGGTTGGCCAACCGTTGTTCCGCCACTTTTTCCGTAGGATTACCGTAGCGGCCGTATTCGTAACGCTCCTTGCCGCGTTTGGTATAGGCCTCGATTTCCTTGCAGTCTTTGAACACGTAGGTAGAAGTCTGCACAATGGGGGTGGTAATCGAGTCGGCATACCTCTGGCGATCCTCTCCGGAATGTATAGCCCGGGTCGAGAATCCAAGGGCTTTTTTGCGAGATGTTGGTCCTTTGGCCATTCGTATTTCCTTTCTTGTTTCTGTCTCAAGCTTTTTTTGGGGGATAAATTTCAATTCGAGATTATTATAACCGCGCCGGTTGGGGTGACAAGTTGAAACTGAGAATGGTCCTATTGCCGTTAAACAATGTTTCCGGCCGGCTTGTCACAGCATCATCGGGTATGGTCTGGAGGATTCTCTCCAACAGTTGAAGTGTGTATAGGAGAAAGGCGATCGGATTATATTGCCATCGACTTTGTGTCGGTGGAAAAAATTTGCTTATAGTTGCTGCGATTTGCCCCACCCGTGATCAGGGTGCAACAAACTGGGTGGTTTCGTCAAAATCGTCAAATTTGATGCCGATATCCACCGCGCCATGCTTAGTTGCTATCGCAGCCCGGCTGATAAAGAATCGGAAAGTACAGTTTTGCAGATCCAAAGAGGCAATAATAATATTAGCTCCTTGCCTGGTCGGGCCCTGATAGAAGAAAGTTTTATTGCCGAAGGCCCGAAAGCCCTGGGCAGGTATTGTAAAGTTCTGATCATCCCAGGTCAGTACAAGTTCTTCCGTCGTCAAATTTACGGAATCATCCTTGACGACGATCTCACCCTGGATCAGGAGCGAATCAGTATTGGATGAGAATCCGGCGAAGATACGGGCTGTACTTACCCGCAGGGCGTCGGCATGGCCACGGAGCAGACGTATTGGTATAAGCTGAGAGCCATTAATAATAGATTCGTTGAGTTCACTGGTACCGACAAAATCACCCAGGGTTATCTCGAGGGATACAGGACTAGTCAGGCCCCCCAGATCTATATTCTGGGCCATTAGCATAAACGATTGCTGGTTGACATTGAGGATAAATAAAGTAATGCCACCTGGTCTGCCGCTGTAGATATAGCTGCCGGTCGAATAGAAGTAGGGCGGTAACGTAAAGAGAATCGATTCCTGATAAATTTGTTTTTGAGAAGAACCGATTGTTACATTGATGAAATCGCCCCCGGCTATTTCGTTATAAGTGGCTGGCAATTGTCCGGAGAGGAGGATGGAATCCTTTCCGACCTGGAGGCCGGCGGTGATTTGACAGCGCGATAGTGACATTTTGGCAGCTATGGTTACGGTGACGGTTTTGGGACCGTTGATAGTCACGGTATTATATGGTAATGTCGAGTTGTCATTGTCGGTGCCCTGCCAGGATTTTATATAATAATCCTTTTTCAGCGTAACCGATATTGTTTCGACTGAGCCGGGAGCATATGTACCGCTGGTCAGAGATAAGGTGCCGCCGGTACCTATCTGATTGACGGTCAGGGTATAAGCGGTTTGGGAAAACACAACCGTAACAGACTTGGCTGAATCAACTGTAACAGTGTTGGTCAGTTGCTGAGAGGAATCGTTATCCGTGTTGTTCCAACTGATCAGGTGCCAACCGGGTTCAGGTGCGGCGGTCAGCAATAATTGGGTATTTTCAAAATAAGGTCCTTCGGGAGGATCGATGACTACCGTACCGCCGCCGATTATTTGTATATCGACCGGATAGTAAAGCTTGACATCCGAAAAATCGGGAGTGACGGCTTGCCAATTCGACACATCATTACCGTAGTCTAAGGCAACCAGACGGTGCAGAGCCTTGCCGTTGCCGTCCGCTCCAATGGGCCAGGGGTCTTCACCCGCAGGGTGTGAGCCGTCGCTGTAATTAACCCGGTCAACACGGATATAGTAATACTCATCCGTGTCATGATTCATGTCGGCGGGTTTGCCGATTTGGAGTTGTTCTCCGGAGTTGCTAAGCTTGGTATCGCTGTATGGGCCCAGAATTAACTCGGCGGGCACATTCGGATAGCGTTCGGCAAAGGCGGCAGGATTCCTGGCGATAATCAGGTATCCGCCGGAGGGTACGGAGAACGCCGGATTGTCCGGGAAGGTAAAATCAATACCATCGGTGAATTTCCAGGGGACATATACCCCCTGTTCGTTGTCATATTCCTGTAACGTAACTGTGTGGTCAGCAACATTGAGCAATCTGATATATTCGAATTCTTCATTATCCGTAAAGGCGCTACCCGGTTCGGGATCAGGAGGATTATACATGATCTTATCGATAACGATCGGGCCGACTTTGGGGTAGGCGTTTGGCTGGCCGGGGGTGTTTTCACTCATATCGACGAAATTAAAGGTGCCGGTACTTGCTTTGAAGTAGCGTCCCTTGGCCACGTTAGCCTGGGAGGGGCCGAAAGATTCACTGTTGCGATACCCGCCTAACTGACCGTTTTGTCCGGAAGAAAGATAGACGGTTTCACCGTTTTCACTTATACCGAATTCGAAGTCCTCGTTTTGGTAAAAGACCACGTAGCCCTCGCCTGGGATCCAGGTGTCGGCGGGGATTTCAAATTTCATCAAATCGGCATCTGTGTCACCGTCGTCGCTAAGGAACCAGCCACCAATATTGACTGGTACAAAGCTCTGATTATATAACTCGATCCAGTCGGGTCCGCCGGAGGAATGAGCCAATATTTCGTTAATGACCACAGCATTTTTCGGTATGACATTATCATTTCTGCCGGGAGAACCACCCATATCAGTGCTGGGTAACCAGGATTCCTTTAGTGACCAGTCACACGGATCGGTGTTAACCGGATCGATAATCGTCAGTGAGAATCCCTGGCCGTCGGTAAGGTCATACCAGCTGTCCTCATAGCGGAAATCGTGAATGACAGACCGGGCTGCATCTTCCAGGCGAATCTGCTCGCCATCATTTGCCAACTTACCCTGGTATGGTCCTTTTATAATCCCAGATGGAACAGACGGGTATTGAGCGGCAAAAGCAGTGGGATTCTTGACCACGAGGATAAAAGCGCAGGGGTCCAGTGTGATACTTGGGAAAGTGTAGTCAATACCGTTGGTAAAGGAAACGTGATTTAGTTTGATGCTGTCAACAGCGCTGATATTTTGCAGTTCGATAAATTCTGTACAGGGATCAATTGGATTGTACATGATCTCGGTAATGCGCAGATTCTGAGCAACCGGACCGGCAGCGAAGGTGGCCTCGGTCAGGGCGCTCCAGGAGCTGCCGTTGAGTACGCGGGCCTGGATATGTGTGCTTTGGGTTAAGGTAACCTGGGTGCCGGTAGTAGCAATAGGATTGACTGCACCGCCGGGCAGTCTGGGATCTTGGCCGTTGGTGGTGTACCAGATGGTACCGGCGCCAGGATTGATTATAGTTAGCTTGTAATTGGGGGCTACATGTCCACCGTACTGACTAAAGATCGGTGCGTCGGTACTTGGATAGAATCCATAATAGTCCAATAGGGCCATAAAATAACTGCTGCGGTTGGGGAAATATTCATTCAGGAGCCGGTCGCGTTCGGCGATCCATTCAATGTTACGTGTGTAAGGAACAGTTCGGCGGTTATCTCCCCAGCGGGCTGACTCGGCCACCACCGCGCGGGTCACAATATCCAAACGGTGCTGATATAATTGCCGGGCCCTGGTTACGGTCAACATGCCATCGTTGAGCAAGTGACGGTGAATATGGTCGGCGAAGAGCAACTTGTATTCAGTATTGTTCCTCAACCGGCCGTGAAGATCGGCGGGACATTTGAAATAGCAGATGTCGTCGTCACACTTAAATATGGTATCATCATCCACATCGTTCAGGCATTTTTCCGCGTCCCAGCAGTGGAAGCGCCATTTACTTTCGCCGGCGGGATTGCCATAAGCTGTGGCGTACCAGTTGGAATCGAAATCTGAGAATCCGTATTCATAATTATTGCAAAAATCTGCATCACCCACATACCAGCGGGCCAGTATATAGTCGATAAGATTATCGACGTCGAGTTTTTGTTTAACTATTTCCCATTTTGCCAGATTGTCCGGATCATTACCTGCATCATTGGCGGCCTCAAGCAATGCATTGAAGCTGGCCAGAGCACTTTGGTTATAGCCGTTATTTAAAATTCTATAACCGTCGCCCTCGTTAATAGGCTTTAGGGCGTGGAAGTCTTCCTTATCCCCCTGGTTGTAAGGAGCCGCGTAGGCCTCATCCGGCCGTTCGTGGATATTGTATATGCCCCAGTATAGGCCGTTTATGTATAGGTGCACATACCTGCCGTGGGGGGAATAACCGCCCAGAGCGTTATGCAGGTCGGAGACGTACTGGTCCCGGGTGTACTGAGCTCTGTCATTCTGTTCGTTAGCTTTTTTATAGGCCCAAGAGGTATTATGGCGGGCTTCCAGAACCAGGGTGTCGAAGCTGTCGGCGGCATGAGGATCTTCAAATAAATCGAAGTTGAGTTTTGTAGGCCCGTCCGGCTCGCGGAATTTGAGGCGCATGGAAAGCTTGTCACACTTCCAGTCCTCTGTACTGGTACCTCCGACAATGCGCACTCTGGAGTCGAGCTGGAATCCGTTTTGATCAAAGGGATCGAAGAACTCAACCGAAACTACCCGTTCAGCCTCTTCGTTATAAAGATCTTCCCAATCAGGGTTACTGTAAATGCCCCCAATATTAACGTCAGTGCAGGGGTCAAACCAATCATTCACATTCATGACCAGCGAGAGTGTGGGCAGTGATTTAAGATCGTCTTTGATAGTGCTGCTGTAACAAGGATCATTGACAACCGCCGGATCCATTTCATAGTCGGGTCCGGCATGGCCCCAGCCGAGAATCCAGGGGATGCCGGAGGGCCGAAAGGGTTGATGTATGACGTCATCCAGGAAGATATAGGTCTGGGTATCGACGTTGGTTTCCAGCCATCCGTCTTTATAGGCCATAGCCCGCAGGCATGTGGTTGTGGTAATATGGACTCCGGGAGGGCCGGGGTAAATAGTTTCAGGTGTCGGTGTGGGCGTACTGCCGTCGGTAGTGTAATGGATGGTGGCCCCGGGGGTGTCTGTAACAATCGCCACGTCGAACGGTGCATCGTAAAAACCGCGATCAACGTCGAATTTTGTATCACCTACCACTTGGGTCAGGCACGAGGAGCTGTTGGCCGTTCCAGGAGTGGGTGTTCGGAAGTACCCATATTCACCGGTATTTAAGCAGTATCCGTAGGAGATAAACCCACGTTGAGCGGGATATTCATTATACTGATGCGCAATAGTTACACCGTCGGACATTACCAGGGCCAGGAACTCGCCACCTCGGTCCAACTGGAAGTTTGTGTGGTAATAGCCTTCCAGGTCTATGTAAGGATAATTATCCGGGTAATATTGTTCCATTTTGCCTGAAGCAAAGACAACCAGGTATCCCCCGGCGGGAATGCTGATAGTAGGGCTCAGTGGGAATTGCCATTTGGTCAGATTATTGGCATTGTCGGTGAGATACCAGCCATTGATATTTACCGCCGCGCCGGTAGTGTTATGAATCTCAATCCAGTCCGGACTGACCCATTCCGGATCACCGACCGGCGGTTGGATCCGCGTTTGAAAACCACTTTCTCTGTTGGCCATAATCTCATTGATAAGCAATGGCGGAGTTTGAGTATAGGCCTGAGGGCTTACAAAAAAGACTATTAATATAATTATCGCTATAGCCCAACTGGGAAAATTGACTGCTTTACCAAAGTACATCGACCATGTCCTCCATTTATACCGCCCTTTGCTACATTAGAGTTAATTCTGCGAAGGAAGTAATTTACTCTCTTTTCCGGGGTGCTCTTTGATTTTCTCCCCCCGTTAAGTAAGTTATACAATTAGATACATATTACCATATTGACGGGCGAGTTGTCAATAAAACTGAGGAAAAAGAGATACTTGCAACTTGTGATATAACAATATGTTGGCAAAGACGTTAGCGACTTTGCTGCGTGAAATGCTAAGAAGAATTTCGGCTGATACAAAAGTTCCAGGATGTGGAAGATTGAACTATGCCTTCGAGCAGTATCTGGAAGAACAGCTTGAGGATTTTTTATGTTACTATAAAATAGCTATTTGGGGATGAGGTTTTGCATATAATTGGAGAATGATATATAAGTTAGGATGGATGGGATGATGAAAGTACTTTTGGAAATATTCTTTATAGCGTTAGTTTCCACGGCTCAGACATGTTCCCCTGCTCAAACTAACAAAACAGACTCGGAATTATTATGCAATCAGGCAAAGGCAGCTCAGACGCCTGTCAATGTTAGCGGTGTGTTTCCGAATCTAACGGTATATGCCCAAGGGGTGGGCAGCGACAGCGAAGCGGGAATCGGGGTCTTGATTTGCTGGGCGGACAAATTGTGGGCAATAGGGTATGTGGCCCATATTAAAGGAGAGGGATTGGGGTTGTATGAGATCAGCGAAGATATGACCATGCGTAAACATCCAGCCTCGGTGACTGGTACCTTTGCCAATCGCATGGTCCATTGGCCCAGCGGGCAGGCCTTCATTGGCCCACATGCTATCGATACCCAAGGCAATGTCCGTACCATAGAAGACTTGAAAACGTATCGCTTGACCGCCACGGTGCCACATCTGAAAGATCCGAAGAATAAGGTCTATTTTTTAGGTATGGAAGGGGGCTTCTGGGAAGTCGATGTGCACAGCCTGGAGGCGAAACTACTTTTTAATCTCAAGAAGGAACTGAATATCACCAACGCCAAGGTACATTTCAAGGGGGCCTATTCCGATGGGGACCGAGTGGTTGTGGCCAACAATACCTACGATGAAAAGGAGTTTCTAGGCCAGCGGGAGGCGGGTCGCTTAGCCGAGTGGGATGGAAATAAGTGGACGATCATTGAGAAAAATCCCTTTGTTGGGGTGGGAGGGGCGCCGCACGGCAACTCCTACGGCGGACATACGATTTACGCCACCGGCTGGACAAAATCCTGCGTGGTATTGCGGGTTCGGGCCCAGGGTAAATGGCTGCGTTATCTGCTGCCCAAGGCCAGTCACTCCTGGGATCATACCTGGAACACCGAATGGATGCGGATTAACCATGCCCAGACGGAACGGCTGCTGATGGACGTGCACGGTATGTTTTATGATCTGCCGCCCTTTGCTTACGGAGGTAAGGTTTGGGGTATCCGTCCGGTCTGTACACATCTGCGGGTCACACCGGATTTCTGCTATTGGCGGGGTATGTTTGTGATGGCCTCCGACCAGATCGACCACGATCAAGGCCAACCGCAGTCGGGTTTGTGGTTCGGAAATATTGATGATCTTTGGAAAATGGGCAAACCATCCGGCTGGGGCGGTCCCTGGTGGGAAACGGACGTAAAAGCTAACCAACCTTCCGATCCATTTCTAATGACCGGCTTTGATAAAAAAGTCGTTCATCTATCCCAGGATTCAGACCAGACGGTGACGTTTACCCTTGAAGTTGATTTTCTTGGCAACGGTACCTGGAAAAAATATGATGAGTTTCTGGTCCCTGCTCACGGATATGCACACCACGAATTTCCCGATGGCTACTGTGCTCATTGGATCCGTCTTATGGTTGATAAATCCTGCCCAGCCACGGCTTACTTCATGTATAATTGATATAATATTTACGAAATTTGCCGCTGGCTAATAATTTTAGTTAGTTTGGTATTATAGAATATTAAAAGGTGAAATTAGATGTTTAAAACAAAGCGTTTTCAAGTTTTAGTTTGGATCTTAACACAGGCCCTTTTTCTTGGGTGGTCGATAGATTCGCTCCAGGCGGATTTTCGGGCGGCTATTGCAGTACGTGTCGTGACCCCCGATCCGCTCTTGCCGGTTTCAGGGGGGGTGGGCCCTTCAAGGCCTGTCCATAAAAAAATAGGAGAGTTAACGGTAAGGGCACTGGTTCTGGAGAACGATAACACCAGAGTCGCTATTTGCAGTGCGGATTTTCTGGGATTTCCCGCTGTTTTAGGCGACAAAGTTCGGGCGCTTGTGCCGGGCATCCCGGCAGAAAATATCCTGATCGGCGCTACGCATAATCACAGCGGACCGGACTGCTTCGGTTTTCCCAACGCGGACGGCAAAACCTCAGCCGATCTCGGGTACCTGCAGGGTGTGTGTGTTAAATTGGCCGATGCGATCAATGAAGCAGTAAAAAATTTACAGCCCGCCACAATTAAAATTGCTACCGGCAAAGCTCAAGGCAAAATCGCTTACAATTATAATGCCGAGCGGTTGTATGATCCGCGTTGTGATGTTATTCAGGTCCTTGATATCGAGGGTAAGCCATTTATCACACTTGTCAATTATGCCTCTCATCCCGAAATAATCGGGCCGGACCAGGGGATTCTAAGTCCCGACTTTGTCGGGCCACTGTATGATCGTATCAAACAAAAGGGCGGGGGTACCGGTATCTTTATGAATGGAGCTCTGGGGGGGATGGTGACAGCTGATTGTCGCGGAGCTCAGGGTAAAGATATACAAACGTGGCAGGAGTGTATTCGCATTGGCAACCTGTTGGCGGATGAGGCCCTGCGGATAGTTGCTAAGGCATCTGTTCATAAAGACCCAAAAATCTTTTGCGGCAGCACTACCATTGAGTTTCCTATTGATAATCAAAAACTTCTGGCGGCCATCGAACATTCTCCGTTGGGTTTCGCTGTAAGTGATAAGGGCAGTGTTGCTACCAGGATAAATGTGGTGAATCTGGGAGATGCCCAGATACTGACCATTCCCGGCGAGGCCCTGCCTAATATCGGCTTCTATCTTAAGCGCAAGATGCACGGTAAGCATAACCTGCTATTTGGCCTTACCAACGACGAATTTGGTTATATGATGGTGAAAGAAGATTGGAACAGCTTCAGAGTCTATAATTACATTACCCGTACTTCTTTGGGAGAGATGACTGCTGAGATTTATATAAAACAGGCCCTTAAGTTTGTAGATCAATGCCCCCGTCCGGTCGGTGTTAATTAACTTGACGGCTGTTGATAATTTTACGATTGTTTGTACGTCAAACACGATTGTGTTTTGTTAACCTGTTGCAAAATAACATGTTATGGCTGTTGTTTTGCTTGGGACACACCCCGATCTATAAAAAATTATGGAATTTTTTTTAATGGTCTGTCATTTTCCTTGCGGATTGATATATATAAATTTATAATTCACAGGAATTTTTGCCGATAATTTAGGAAATATAGCGAATTTGGAGTAATTGCATGATCAAGGTTAAAGCCCGTAGTGGCGAGTCTATTCAACAAATGATGAAACGCTTCAAGAAGATGTGTGAAAAGGAGGGTCTGATTAAAGACATTAAGAAGCAAAGTTATTATGAAAAGCCCTCCGAAAAAAGACGCCGTAGAATGCGTAAGAGCAGGGTACGGAGCGATTTTTACAGATGATCGGCAATTACTTCATTAACTCGAGCCCCTATAAACACCTTCCCCACCCCATTTGATACGACCGATAGAAAATCCCTACGGATGGGGAAGATTGGCTAACGGTTATTATTCGGGAAATTACACCAGCATAGGTGGAAAATTACACCTTTATTGGTCACTTATTTATATTTACATTTGACAAATACTCGATCCCTATTATAGAAATCAAAACAGTATCTATAATTAAAGCAATATTGTAATTATTAACAGCGAAAGGACTTTAAATGAGAAACGCAAAGCTGATGGAACGCGGGATACTAATAATTGCTTTATTGGTATGTATGGTTTTATTTGCCACGCAATGGGCCGGTGCTCAGACGGCTACCCCGGCAGAGAAGACGGAGGTTGAGAACAACGCGTTATGCAAATGCGAGACGGCTGAGGTGGCAGTGCAGGAGGGGTATGAAGTTATATTCAGTTGGCCGATGATTCTCTGGTGGCTTGCTCCTATCGGAGCCATTTTAGCTCTGATTTGGGCTCATAAGATGTACAAGCAGGTAATCAGCGCCTCCGAAGGTGATGCGAAGATGATAGAAATCGCCACCCATGTCCGCGAAGGGGCGATGGCCTATCTTAAGCGGCAATATTTCGTCGTGGCCATCTTTTTTGTTATTGTCAGCGGAGTGCTGTTCTGGATGGGCTGGGTTCTGGCGGTACAGCATAAACTTGTCTTCGCCGCCTTTTTGACTGGGGGATTTTTTAGCGGTCTTTGCGGTTTCCTGGGCATGAAAACAGCGACCATAGCCAGTAATCGTACTACTCAGGGTGCCAAAGAAAGTCTGAATCGTGGCTTACAAGTTGCCTTTCGGGCCGGGGCCGTGATGGGACTGGTGGTGGTTGGATTTGGCTTGCTGGATATAACCTTATGGTTCTTAGTTCTATATGTATTTGCTCCACTATTTGGTGTTCATATGAGCCTGGTGGAAATCACTGTGGTCATGCTTTGTTTCGGTATGGGTGCCAGTTCCCAGGCCCTCTTTGCCAGAGTGGGCGGTGGTATCTATACCAAGGCGGCCGATGTAGGGGCTGACCTGGTGGGTAAGGTGGAAGCTGGTATCCCTGAGGATGATCCGCGTAACCCTGCTACTATTGCTGACAACGTTGGTGACAATGTCGGTGACGTCGCGGGTATGGGAGCAGACCTCTATGAGAGTTATTGTGGCTCGATATTAGCAACGGCTGCCCTGGGAGTCGCGGCGGTGGCGGCTCTGGGTAAAAGTGGTGATATGCAGGCAACGCATCAGGCACAGATGCTGGCTCTGCCCATGATTCTGGCCGGCATTGGTATTGTCATGAGTATCATTGGTATTGGGATGGTACGTACTAAAGAAGACGCTACCATGAAGGATTTGCTCGGCGCCCTGAGCAGAGGTATCAACGGCAGCAGCGCCCTTATTGTAGCGGCAACTGCTTTGTTCAGTTACCTGCTTCTTAATGATATTCCGGAAGTAAGATGGTGGGGAGTATTACTTGCAGTGGTATCGGGACTCATAGCCGGGATTCTGATCGGTAAGAGCACCGAATATTATACCAGTTATGAATATAGCCCTACCAAGAAACTAAGCGGCCAATCTGAGACAGGTCCTGCTACGGTGATAATTGGAGGGCTTGCCCTGGGTATGAGGAGTACCTGGGCGGCCTTGTTTACGATTATATTAGCGATTATGGCTGCCTTTTCCTTTGCGGGTGGCTTTGAGCACTTTGAACTGGGTCTTTATGGTGTAGGTATAGCGGCGGTGGGGATGCTGGCCACTCTGGGCATTACCCTGGCTACGGATGCCTATGGCCCGATTGCCGACAATGCCGGCGGCAATGCTGAGATGACCGGACAGGACCCCCAGGTCCGCAAACGTACCGATGCCCTCGATAGCCTGGGTAATACCACCGCGGCTACCGGGAAGGGTTTTGCGATTGGATCAGCCGCTCTGACGGCTTTGGCTCTCTTGGCCGCTTATGTTGAAGAGGTGCGCGTCGGCCAGAATCGCCAGGCCGTGGAAGATATAAATTTCCGGGTAGAAGCCAAACAACCGGTTCTGGCCGGAGAAATATATTACCTGGGTCATTATAAATGGGCTCAAGTAAAAGAGAAAAAAGGTGACGGCGACTACGCACATGGTGAAGTGGATTGTCTTATGGATCTTGAACATGTGAATAAGACAAAAGACGGACAACCACTGCCGGTGGGCACCACAATCATAAAATTATTCCCCCCGGACGAGGACAAGGTATCAATGGGCACCTTGGCTGAAACCAGCCAACAAGTGAAACTTGTACCGGCGCCGACGGCCTCTTTGCTGCAATATATGGATTTTTACAGAGTGCATCTGATGAATCCCCGGGTGTTGTGTGGTATGTTCGCCGGGGTGATGTTGGTGTTCCTGTTCTGTGCAATGACCATGGAAGCAGTAGGACGGGCCGCCTATGCAATGGTGAAGGAGGTCAGAAGGCAATTTAAGGAGATCGCCGGTATCATGGAAGGTACCGGCAAGCCTGATTATGCCCGCTGTGTGGCCATCTCGACCGCCGGTGCACAAAAAGAAATGGTTATCCCGTCGCTGTTGGCCTTGACTGTGCCGATCTTTGTCGGTCTGGTCCTGGGAGTCCCGGGTGTGATGGGCCTTCTGGCAGGTGGGTTGACCTGTGGTTTTGGGGTGGCCATTTTCATGGCCAATGCCGGCGGAGCCTGGGACAATGCCAAGAAATACATTGAGACCGGTGCATTAGGCGGCAAGGGTTCTGAAAATCATAAAGCCACGGTAGTAGGTGATACGGTAGGTGATCCCTGTAAAGATACTTCCGGTCCGAGCTTGAACATTCTGATCAAACTTATGAGTATGGTATCGGTGGTATTTGCGGGCCTTATCGTAAAATACGCCCCGATGATTGCTGATTATATCGGGCTAAATTAACCATAAATAATACCGGGGCAAATTTGCTCCCAATCAGGCAAAAACCAATGGTTCACGATCAGAACCGCTGGTTTTTGCCTGTAATATTTCAGCAATTACGGGACGTGGAGGAAATTTCAATCTATTAACCACACAATAAGAGGGTAATTTCTCCTAATTCAGCCGGTAATTGAGCAAACATTCAGGGCTTTTTAGTCGATACAATATAGGCTTACAGAAGTAATGTATTCACAAGGATATAGCACATTAATTGCACTATCCGATAACTCAAATGCTGTCTGTTTAATTATGTGAATTGAATAATGTCAGAAAATCGGCTAAAATATGGCAGACAGCGATAAGTGTTAATTACATTAAGTTTGGTATTTGGAGTATCTGACCGGAGAAGATTATGTTTGAGCGGTTTACAGACCGGGCCCGAAAAGTAATGGCCTTGGCCAATCAGGAGGCCCAAAGATTTAACCACGAATATATCGGAACCGAACACATCCTGCTGGGGCTGGTCAAGGAAGGCAGTGGTGTGGGGGCTAATGTTCTGAAGAATTTGGACGTGGACCTGCGCAAAGTCCGCCTGGAAGTGGAAAAGCTGGTCAAAAGCGGTCCGGATATGGTCACCATGGGAAAACTGCCCCAAACGCCTCGAGCCAAAAAAGTCATCGAATACGCTATCGAGGAGGCCCGGGCCCTAAACCACAATTATGTTGGTACTGAGCATTTACTCCTGGGGCTGCTGCGGGAAAATGATGGAGTGGCTGCCCAGGTGATGATAAGTCTGGGGCTGAAGTTGGAGGAAGTACGGGAGGAAGTGCTGAATCTGCTGGGAGCAGGTATGGACCCGGAAGCTGCCGGTGGCGTGGGTGGTATGACACGCACCGATCGGGCGGGTAAGGCGGGCAAGAGTAAAACCCCTGCTCTGGATAGTTTTGGGCGTGATTTGACGGAACTTGCTTCACAGGGACAATTGGATCCAGTTATAGGTCGTGCTAATGAGATTGAGCGTGTGACCCAGATTCTTTGTCGGCGTACTAAAAACAATCCGGTACTGCTAGGTGAAGCAGGGGTGGGTAAAACCGCTATTGTAGAAGGATTGGCCCAGAAAATAATTAATCGGGACGTACCGGAATTGCTTGCCGGTCAGCGCATTGTAGTATTAGATCTGGCCATGATGGTGGCTGGAACCAAATATCGAGGACAGTTCGAAGAGCGGATCAAGGCGGTGATGAACGAAGTCCGTCGGGCCAAGAATGTTATCCTGTTCATCGACGAATTGCATACTCTGGTAGGTGCCGGAGGCGCCGAAGGAGCTATTGACGCCTCGAATGTACTCAAGCCGGCTCTCTCGCGGGGGGAAATACAGTGCATCGGGGCTACTACTCTGGACGAATACCGCAAATATATTGAAAAAGACAGTGCCCTGGAACGAAGATTTCAGACTATTATAGTCAATTCTCCTACCAAAGCTGAGACCCTGGAAATTCTCAAAGGTCTGCGGGATAGATATGAAGCCCATCACCGGGTTCGTATCGTGGACGGTGCCTTGAACGCGGCGGTGGAACTGTCGAGCAGATATATCACGGGACGCTGTCAGCCTGATAAATCAATTGATGTTATCGACGAGGCGGGTGCTCGTATAAGGCTTAAAAGCATGACGAAACCCCCGGATCTGACAGAATTGGAATTGGAGGTTGAGCGGCTCCAAAACGAAAAAGACGAAGCGGTTAAAAACGCTGACTATGAGCGGGCTGCTGATTTGCGCGACGAAGCCCAGAAATTGCAGCAGAAAAAAAATGAAATGCAACAAAAATGGCGCGAGCAAAACAATGAAGTCGATGGAGTTGTGGACGAAGAGGTCATTGCGGAGGTGGTAAGTCATATTACCGGTGTTCCTTTGACCCGTCTGGAAAAGGAAGAAGCAACTCGCTTGCTGGAGTTGGAAGCCGAAATACATAAGCGAGTCGTCAGCCAGGATGAGGCGATCAACGTAGTGGCGAAAAGTGTGCGACGTTCACGGAGTGGTTTGAAGGATCCGAATCGGCCCATGGGCTCATTTATCTTTATTGGTCCTTCCGGGGTGGGCAAAACCCTGCTGGCTCGGGCCTTGGCGGAATTTATGTTTGGCGATGAGGAAGCCCTGGTCCAATTAGACATGAGTGAATATATGGAGAAACATAATGTTTCCCGTCTGGTGGGAGCGCCTCCCGGTTATGTAGGCTATGAAGAAGGTGGACAATTGACCGAACGTATTAGACGACGGCCCTACGCTGTGGTACTGCTGGACGAGATTGAGAAGGCTCATACCGATGTCTTTAATATGCTCCTGCAGATTATGGAAGAGGGACGGCTTACCGACAGCTTCGGCAGACATGTTGATTTTCGCAATACCATCCTGATTATGACCAGTAATATCGGGGCGGATATGATTCGCAACCAGGCCGGCTTTGGGTTTGGTAAACGCAGTCCCGAAGCCAACTATGAAAAGATGAAGGATATGCTCCAGAAGGAAGTGGATCGCTACTTCCGGCCCGAATTTCTTAATCGTCTGGACGATCTTATTGTGTTCAAATCACTTACCCGCGAGGACCTGCAGGTTATTGTTGACTATGAACTGCGTAAAGTTATTACCAGAATGTCTGAGCAAAACCTGCACCTGGAACTTTCGGACGATGCCAAGGAATTCCTTATCGAAAAAGGATACGACACTGAGTTTGGTGCCCGACCCTTGCGGCGGGCCATTGAACGCCATGTCGAAGATCCGCTTAGTGAGGATATCCTCCGGGGCAACTTTAAAGATGTCAATACCATCAGGGTTACCCTTAAAGATGGACACCTGCATTTTGAAGGAGTTGTTGTGCCGGAAGAAGAATCTGACAAAGGTCAGGGCACAGAAGCTCAGGTAACTTCGACCACCTAAACCTTAGGCCTAGTTGTTTTCTTATATTGTCTAAACTGACGGCTTGGTGCACATCTTACGCAAACCTTTCATAGAGAATTTGTGGTAAAAAGATTCCCTTACCTGTATGCTCTTTCCCTCACTTTGTAATCGTGGTAGGACCACTGCGGAAAATCCCTACAAACGTTATAATTGACATTGTTGTACTTTGGGGTGTGCTGGTTTTAAAAAAAGTCTATTCCTGAATTTGCCTTTTTCAGCCGGGAATTATATTATTGATATGAGAGGATTATTAAAGCTTTTGTGCCCGAAGTAAACTGGAGATTAAAGACTTTAATTAAGAAGTGTTTATTCTGCCCTGGATAGGGGCCCTGGTCTGGCTGCCTCCTACAGACCGGGGCCCCGCATTTTTTTATCGTCTCAGCCGGTTAATAAATCAAATCTTTGCCCGGAAATATTTTAGATATTGTATCTGGCTTATATAACGCTCTTAGATTAGTTTGAGTTATGCCGTCCAAAGTAGTAAATTTTCCTTAAACATGCTTTAAAGATTACATCACGGCTGTTTTTCACCTTTGACGGGGGCATCATTTTTTTTTGCGGGCGTCAATTTTTTACTTAACCAGTTCCAGGGGCTGACGTTATACTACTCGGTGTATTTAGGCCGAGTGGCGGAATTGGCAGACGCTGGGGACTTAAAATCCCCTGCCCCTCGGGGCGTATGGGTTCGAGTCCCATCTCGGCCAACTTTGGGGGGTTTGCACACTTTCGCACGTCGTCGCAAACTGCTGTTTATTATCGCAATCACAAGGGATTACTTCGGTTTCTTCGGGCAAGTCGTGCGACTCCGTGCGAGTCGGTTCCGCCGTAGGATGCACCATATTTTGCACCTCTTCTTCGATGGCATTTTCGGCCTCATTCATAACGGCCTTTTTCGCCGCTTCCTTCATATCGGCCTCGGTCACTTGGGCATAATGGGCCATCGCCACCGCCGGGCTGTTGCCAAGCCACTGGCAGACGGCCTTGATATTCCCACCGGTTAGCTTGAACAGTTCCGTTTCCCGTGTGCTTCGGCAATTCTGAAACAGCTTCGGCCACGGCTCAAGCCCGGCCCGCCTGATAATCCGGGTTAGCTGCGTCCGAAAATTGACGTTGACATCACGGGTTTTGTCGATGCAATACACCGCGCCTTCTCTTGCTTCGTCGAAGGCGTTCTTGTTTTAGGGCCATGATTATGATATTTTATTTTCCGATGACTCGATATTTTAATAATAGCAATTATTTTACAAGGTGAGACATGTTAAAATACAAATACATTTTAATCTCTCTGTTGATAACACTTTCCATTCCGGCATTTCTCCCAGGTGTGACTCGAGAGATAGGTATTCTGCAGGAGAAATTCAACGGGCAGAACATATCCTATATAAGAGTCCTGGGCGAGAAGTTACGATCGGCGGGATTTAAGATTCGCTATCTATCGGGGATAGAAGTATGTGATCCGGGAGCCTTGGACGCGAAACGGTATTTTCTTTACGTGGTTCCGAACGCGCCGGTATATCCGAATAAGGGGATCCCCGTTCTCGAGCAATATTTGAAAGGAGGCGGTAATCTGATGTTATTGGGCGCACCGGCGTTTACCCGTCCGGCGTGGTTTTTTCAGGGGAGATGGATTGACACTGAAGCAATGCAAAAGGCTGTATCCCAGGTCCAGGCAGAGCATATATGGCTGGATTTTGAACGAGAAACCGACGTTCAGACATGGCAGCGAGCTACGAATGACGCCCAGGCCACAGGCAGTTTTGAGAGTGTATCGCCGGGCGCAAACGGCACGGAAAGATGCGTTCGAGTGTGCACTAGTAATCTGACGGGCTGGGACGGCTGGTATTCGAGAAAACAGGAAAAAATATTTCCGGCAGGACACGGCCTATTATGTTTTTGGGCGAAGGGAGATGAGCATACCGATCAGATGATGATCGAGATCCAGGAAGTGGACGGTTCTCGTTGGATGGCATTGGTGCCGCTGCGGCAGGAATGGGACTATCTGGTATTGCGGCCGGAAGATTTTCAGTACTGGATCGATTCGCCGACCAGGAATCAGCGAGGGGGCCCAAACGACAGGTTAAATCCGGATCGTGCGGTTATGATTAATTTTGGTTTGTCACTAAGTCATCAGCCTGTGATTTGCAAGGGGGCACATGCCTTTTGGGTGGATGAGGTAGGAACGGCGGTCAATCCGTTTGCCGCGATAGAAACAAGAACGAAACAGTTTGCAGCAGCGATCACCTCCATCACTCCGGCTTATCATTTGTATGATTTAAATGATATTCACCAAATTCAGGTGGCTGATCAACAAGAACTGTTGAAATACCCTGATGCGCTGCCCAGTTGTCGCTCCTGCTATTCGTCGCACGCTCGTTTTAGGGGGAAAGGTTTCGGTCACGAAGCGAAATGGCGCTGGATGCCGCTGATGGAAGCTTTTGATGAACAGGGGAAATCCAGAGGAACAGTTCTCTGGTTCCTCATGCTTCGAACTGCTGCGTATCCCCAAAGCATTATTACTTCCTTGGGATTGAACGATTCGTCATGGTTGCAAACCTCTGCCGCGAGCGAGATATTGGTAGAGTTGGCACACAGAATAGAGCAGGGAGCGTTCCTGTTCGAAGGGGGGGCGCGACATTACGCGTATCAGTCGGGGGAGATGATTGAGCTTGGAGCGGAAGTTTTTAATTTCGGCACCGAAGAAACTCACGCTTCTATCCACTGGCTTGTGCAAAAAAAGGGAAGCAGAGAGCAGGTCAAAACGGAAATCTTACCAGTAACTATCAAACCGGGACAATCAACGACAAAAACCACTGTCTGGAAGCCGACGGGGATGGTCGCAGAAGAATATACCATTACTACCGAGTTGCGGCAAGGGAATCACATACTGGATAAGATTACGCATGAACTAAACATTTTCGCAGAAACAAGTCCCGGAGCGGATGCCTATGTTAGGGTGGCTGGCAGTGATTTTTATCTGGAGGGCCGGAAGTGGTATCCGGTGGGGGTGAATTATTGGCCCCAATATGTGGCTGGTCGTGAGGGTGAAGAAGCTTTATGTTGGCTGGCGCCGGGATCATACGATCCGGCTGAGGTGGAAAAGGATTTGATCATGATGAAGGGACTCGGAATTAACATGGTGAGTATTCAGTTGGGGCAAAAGGAGTGGATTCGGAATCTATGGGACTTTCTCAAACGATGCGAGCGTCAGGGAATCAAGGTGAATGGTTATCTACAAGATGCTTCGCCCCTGAATTTTCAGGAGGATCGAGTACGTGATTATATTGAAACGGCGAAACTGGAAAATAATACGACCTTGTTTGCCTACGACATAATCTGGGAACCGGGGAACTTTGTGTTTTCGGAGGGAGGGCGACCGCGTTGGGATCGGGATTGGGAGAAGTGGCTGATAGGGCGTTACGGCAGTATTGAAAATGCGGAAAAGGATTGGGATTTTGCGGCACCGCGAAAAGAGGGACATGTTAGTTCGCCGACCGATCAACAGTTGAGAGAAGATGGTAAGTGGCGGAGGATGGTGGCGGCGTATCGACGGTTTATGGATGATTTAATGAGTAAGAAATGGAATCAGGCGGTGCGGAAGCTGCGGGTAATAGACAAAAATCATCTGATCAGTTTTCGACAGGGCAATACCTTGCCGCATGATTTCACCTTTACGGCGACGCCCAAACATATCGATTTTATCTGTCCGGAAGGGTATTCAATTCCGATGGGTGAGGACGGTTATAACGCTGCCTGTTTTATCACACGATACGTCCACTTTACGACGCGAGGCAAACCAATTATCTGGTCGGAATTCGGTAAGAGTGCATGGGATGGACACAGACAGCATACAAATCCGGAAATGATTCTTTTTCAGTCAGATTATCATGAGATGTTCTATCGTATGGTGTTAGAGTCGGGAGCGAACGGCACGGCTCCGTGGTGGTGGCCGGGGGGATATCGAGTCTATGAAAAAAGTGATTACGGGATATTGAATCCAGACCGTACGTTACGGCCCTCGGCGAAATTGTTACTAAAATATGCACCCGCGCTGAAAGTTGAACGAGCCTATCCAAAAGCCAATGATTGGCTGACAATCGATCGGGACGCACATCCAGGCGGGTATTGGTATCTCACATTTAACACGGGCAAGGATGCTTATCAGAAGGCCCGAGAAGCTGGTAAGAATCTGGGGTTGCGTACGTCAGGTACGGGAACCAATTCAACCAATACCCCGCTGCTTGCGGTGGGGAATACAATTTACAATGGGAACAATCCTCCGAAATATTTAAATGCGGAATTTAATTGGTTTCAGATAAAAACCGCGGAAGGCAAATGGCTGGAAGTGGAAGATGGTACGGTAGTTCCCGTGAAGAGGGGAGCACCAGTTTTTGCGCGGGCATCGCTAGGTAATTTGCAGGAAGCAACCTGGTTGACGCCACAGACGGCAAAAGATGGAATAGGTGGGGTGTATCTGGCTTCTACAAAGGATTCCGGACTTGTTTTCCGGAAGGCAATCCCCCAGGATACTGCTTATCTTAAAGATGCGGATTTCGGGGAATTCGTTTTAGTGAACGGGATATCGCTAACCCAAAAAATGATATTACAGATGAGGGCGAAGGATAGGGCCTGGTTTGGAGAAAAGCTGGATTTTACGCTGCAGCCGGTTGATGAAGAATGATTCTTATGAGAGGACAAAATGAAAAAACTCATTTTTGTATCGTTTTATAATCTTTCTATTGGTGATCCTAGATAATTATGGAGAAAATTATATGGTTGCATATATTTGTATAGTTCTTTGCCTCAGCCAATTTCAAAATGCGAAGCTTGAAGATACTAAGGGATTAGCTGTTGACGAAAAAGGTGTGCTATTCTGGGACGGGCAAGGGCCGATACCGTTTACGCTTGAATGTCCGGAACTTGTATTATCCGGAAAACATTATATCACCAAGGAAAGACCCGTCCATATTATTACCGAGGACAATGTTATCCAAGCGAGATTTACTCCGCTGGTTCTGGGTGAAAATAAGAGTATTGAGGTACGAGTTCATATCCAGTGTTACCCTCAAGAGAAGGTTTTGCGCAAATGGGCAGAATTCAAACTTCAGGGGAAAGGACTCTTAAGGGTGGAGGAGATTATTCTGGAAAAACTGGAGGCGGCGGCCTTGCTGGAGGCAATCGCGGGTGGGGAGCCTCAAAGCTATCCCGTATTTATTCCGAATTATTATTTGGGAATAGAATTCCCCATCGCCTCAACGCGTAAAGTAAATGATGAGGTTATAATAGGCCATAAGCCGGGTCTGGAACTACAACCGGGCAAGTGGTATGCGAGTCGGAAGCTGGTTTGCGGCAAAGGGGCTAAGGGGAACGAAAAAAAGGCTTTTTTACAATATATTTCTGATCATCGGCCAGACCCGCAGGGATTTCATGTAAATTACAACAGTTGGTGGACTTCTTCGGTCCCCTACACAAAAAATGAGATACTGTCTATAATGGACCAGTTCCAAAAAAACCTCTTCGAGCCTTATGGTATATCTTTCGATACCTTTGCCATCGACATGGGCTGGTCGGCCAAAAATAAGGTCTGGGAGATCGATAAAAAGACATTTCCTAACGGTTTTAGTGAGATTCAAGCCAAAATCGGGAGAATGGGGGGACATCTGGGATTATGGATTTCACCGAGTAATTTTTACTCTCCGAGTTCATTCGATAATAATATTGCCGAAAAAACCGGCTATGAAACTATGGAGATTGGGGGAGAACGCAAAGTCAAGCTCTGCTGTCTGGGCGGAGAGAAATACAGCACAAAATTCTGCGAGAGCCTGGTGAACATGGTTAAGGATTATGGTATCCGCCATATAAAGTTTGACGGTTATTACCTGAGCTGTCCTGCAGAAAATCACGGGCATCCGCCCGGCGATCTTTCCAGCGAGGCGATTGCTTGGGGCGGTATCCGAACGTGGCAGGCCTTGCGTAAGGCAGCGCCGGATATCTGGTTCGAAACGACCTGTTTTGGCAATCCCAGTCCCTGGTGGCTGTTTTATGTTAATTCGGTTATCGGCAATCATGGTGATGATGCCCCATACGGGAGAGTTGCATGCCCGGTGTATCGAGAAAGTTACACAACGGCACGAGATTATTACAGCTTGCAGGGCACTGCCAGATATGTTGTGCCGCAGAATGCACAGGAAGTACTAGGGATTATCCATCAGACTGCGGATCCGTTTCTGAATGATGGGGTCACCACCATCATGCGGGGCCATATGTTTGTTCCCCTGTATGTCAATCCCAAGTTCATGAATGGCTTGCGCTGGCGGCAGATGTCTGATCTGATCCGGTGGACTCAGACTAACGCGGAGGTGCTTAAGAATACATATGTTCTTCTGCCGGAATCATGGCAAGGCGGCAATTTGTCCCGGCTTAGCGATAAAGACGTCATACCCAAAGAAGTTTACGGGTATGCCCATGCCGGCTCAGATAAATTGCTGGTCCATTTGCGAAATCCCTGGATCGCTGTGCAGGAATATGTATTGACCCTGGATGAAACGATAGGTTTCGAGAAACAAATGCAGCATTTTAATGCGATCGGGATTTATCCCCAGGAGAGGATTTATGGCCAGAACTTGTGTTATGGTCAGTCGCTGGTATTGAAGTTGGCGCCTTATGAAGCCATAGTGCTGGAATTGTCCAGTGAACCCGTCGGCCATTTCCCTAAAGCGAAGGAAGTGATAGATAATTCACTGGTCACACACATTGTGGAGCAGAGAATAAAACCAATTCAATCTGCCGAAATGAAAATGCCTGATAATACCAATAAGAATCTGACGGACGAGGAATCAAACTCAGCTGTGCAAATAACCATCCAGGCTGATATAGAGGTCGCTAAGGATGAGGGTCAACTAATAGTACTGTTGGAATCTCAAAAAAACATCGAATTGCCAGAATATTATCTGACTGTCAATTGTAAACCGGGGGTTTTTACTATAATAGATAATGATAAGGCCTGGGCCGCCACCGTTTTGCCACAGTCTCAGAAGTGGAAATTCCTATGCGCCGACCTGGGCAAAGGAAAAAATAGAATAAATCTCGAATTGATCTATGCGAATCATGAATACAAAGTTTCAATATGGTCCCTTGCGAAACAAGATTATGCGACATTTCGAAAAGATGAGCATGCTAACGCACTACCATATCCTGAACGTATTTACTTTGATTCCGATCAAATTATCAAGACAGGAAGAAGTGGTAGAAAAAGGTAGTTTCTTGGGGTAAAAATGCAATTCGGATTGAAGAGTCTGGTAAAAGATATTTGAAGACCTGTGCCAGCAACTTAGAATCATTTATTTACAAAGCACTTACGAGCTTAAAGCCTGTTTATTACTGTTATTAGCATTTACGCACGACGATTCTGC
>Ga0272441_10000788_pt1 | contig 69917 bp, 77 predicted proteins | sample SSMProp6N_FD_193582 | JGI IMG/M metagenome (GOLD analysis project Ga0272441, IMG submission 193582) | Marine sediment archaeal communities from Little Sippewissett salt marsh, Falmouth, MA, United States - SSM-Prop-6N | ecosystem: Environmental > Aquatic > Marine > Wetlands > Sediment ...
TACATATCATCCAGACTCCCGTCAAGATGCACTTATGTTATTAGATCCAAAATCTAATTTATCAACAAACGCAACAGACGAAACAATATATTTATCCAAACCGTTTACAAAAGAAAAATTTACTTCATTTTTAAAGGATAAAATATAAGAAAAAAGTGTTATAAGAGATTTTCTAATCCGTTAATCAAACGATCCAAGCCAATGGATGATTCTTTTTTATTTAGATTTCCAAACGACACTCGTAAGGAAGGATACGGTACATCAAATACATCTCCAGGAATAGTAATAACCTTATAGGATTCAATAAGTTTTTTTGATAAATCCCCGGATTTTTTCTCAGTCTGTAAATGAATAAAAAAATACATAGCACCATTTGGTTGAACAATATGGATTTTTTTTTCTTTTTTCAATGTTTCATAAAATAATAATCTTATACTATTAATTTCATCTATAAATTGTTTAATGTACAACTTTCCTATAGGTAATGCTTGAACTGCCCCAATCTGACTTAATGATGGAGCAGCAATACCAATGGTATCTTGAACTTTTAACACTTCATTGTAAAGATGGGAAGGGATAACCATAAAACCTACTCTATAACCAGACATGCCAAAAGATTTTGAACAGGAATATAAGGTTATAGTATGTTGAATATCTTCATCAAAAATACAAGGGCTAATGTGGGACTGTTTTTCATAGATAAAGTATTCATAGACTTCATCTGAAATATGGTATAATTGATGATCTTTACATATTTCATTAATCTGTTGAAGAACTCTTTTGGGATATACTTGACCGGTAGGATTATTAGGAGAAATGGTAATAAGTGCTTTTGTTTTTGATGTTATAGCATCTTGTAATTTGTTTATTTCTGGCATATATTTTGAATGATATGTTGGAATAATTACTGGCTTACAACCCGCTAGTTTTATTCCCATAACATAATTAAAATATGTTGGTGAAAACAATATAATCTCATCACCAGGATTTGTAATTGTTAATAATGCATTCATAAATCCTTGATTTGCCCCAGCGGTAATGATTATATTATCATTTGGATTTGCTTCAATTTTATTTTCTTTTTTAAGTTTTTCAACAACTATATTTCTTAAATCAAAAAAACCTGCGTCTGGTGAGTATTGATATCCTTTAGGATGGCAAACATACTCCTGAATTGCTTGTATTGACTGAGTTGGCGGACGAAAAAATGGAATGCCTTGCCCTAGTGAAATAATATCTGAGGGCAGTTTTACCTCTGATAATAATTTTATTATTGGTGCATTTCGTATGTTATTAGTACGATAGGTGTGTTTCATGATGTTTTCATCTATTGACTGTTTCTATTGAAATAGAATCCATAATTGTCTGTAATGTTTTAAAATCATGCTTTAGGATATCTATTTTATTTGGATTGTATGTAGCAACTGCTGGATGATACATAGGAACAATATATAATAAACCGTCTAAGGTTTGTTTTTTAAAAATTCTGCCATGTACCTTACTAATTTTTTCAAGGGGTAAACCAAATTTTTCAAAAATATATTGATACGAAAAATTACCAAGTGGCACTAAAATTGATGGGTTAAGTAGATCTAATTGTTTATCTAAATAGTCGGTACATTTCTCAATCTCGTTTTTATTTGGATTTCTATTATTTGGTGGTCTGCATTTTAAGATGTTTGCAATGTAGATATCATCTCGTTTTAGGTTTATTGATGCAAGTAATTCATCAAGAATTTTACCCGCTCTTCCTACAAATGGTTTTCCTTGCTTATCCTCATTTGAACCTGGTGCTTCACCAATAAATAGAATTTCTGATTGTAATGAACCATCACCAACCACTGCATTAAGACGAGTGTATCCTAATTCACATTTCTTACAATTTTTTATTGTATCTGCTAATTGTTCCATCTTTTCCATTTTATCCATAAGCACCACAAAGGATAATGAAACTTTAAGATTTATATGTATTTACTCTATTAACTATATCCATGAAATCAATTCGAGATAATAATATAATTTTGATTAGATTACATCCAAAGGAGAACGTAATAGATTCATTGATTTCTATATCAAAAAAGTATCATTTAAAAACTGGTGTAATTTTATCAGGTATCGGTCAATTAACAGCTATTACCCTGGGATATTTCAAAGAAAAGGGAGACTATCAAGATCAGTTTTTTTCAAACACCTATGAACTCTTATCATTAAATGGTTCAATTATTCAACAACATAGTACATATCTACCTCATATACATTGTGTTATTGGCGATATGAATAAACAAACGTATGGCGGTCATTTAATTGGTGCAACGGTCAAAGTAACCAACGAAATCGTTATTATGGATACAAATCTACCGGCATTTCGAACAAAATCTGAAAGTACTGGATTAATGGATCTTGATTTTAATATTATTGAGTAAAAGTATTTGTATATCATATTTTATTACACTCTGTAATCTGAGGATAATTGATGGAGATATAGGAACTATGCAACAATCACTATCTGATATAACAGAAAAAATAAAAAAATTAAAATCAGCACGTGAAATCCTCAATAATGAATATATCAATACTGATTTTCATAAGAAAAGAGAAGAACATCCAAATTCAACGGTACCGACCACACCAGAAGATGAAGAAATTTACAAATTACTTACTGCTATTCAACAGATTGATAAATTTATTAAGGAATTTCAAGATCAACAATTTCTATTGATTAAAAAACAAGATTCAACCTAATTTTTTTTAAATAATATTTCTTCTTATACCTAGTAATGATCTAAATAAGACAATTATTGGAATGATTTCAAGTCTTCCAACCCACATATTTAATATCAACATCATTTTTTCAATTCCAGTCATAGAAATTGATGTGATGCCAGCGGTCAATCCAACATTTCCTTGTGCAGAACATACTTCAAAAATAATATTACTTAATTGATATTCTGCATTAATAATTGATAAAACAAGGATGCCAATTGCTAATAAGATAATCCACATAAATGAGATAATTGCTGCTTCATTAATCAAATCCATTGCATTGTCATTTGATAGTGATTTTTCACCAAATTTATAAACAAAAACCCTTCGAGGCGTTGAAATAGATCGTTTTATTCTCCACCCCACTCCTTTATAAAGTAGAATTGCTCTAAATAATTTGATACCACCTGCAGTGGAACCCGCTGCTCCACCAATTACCATTGCAAATGATAAAATGAGTTTTGATGATTCAGGCCAATTAGTTAGACTTTGAACTGAAGCAAATCCTGTACAAGTTAATGCAGATATAAATTGAAAAACACCAGCACCAAATTCGGAAGTAAACGTAGTATTTAATCCATAAGCATTAAAAACAGTTAATAAAAACACACCAATTATAATTATTACAAGTAATGCACGAAATTGCGCATCAGATAAGAATTTTTTAAATTTCCCATTTAATAAGGAATAATGAGAGGCAAAGGCAATTGAACCAAAGACCATTAAAAGAATTATAATAAACTGTCTAAGCCCATCATAACCTGTTATACTGAAATTTGTTACTGAAAAACCTCCTGTTGCGATACCGGTCATCGCATGATTTATTGATTCCCAGATAAACCATTCATTTGAAGAAATATATCCAGCAATTATCAACAAGACAATTCCTATTAATGTATAGAGCAAAAAAATCCACCATATTGTACGAACCGTTGAAACAACAGAAGGATGTGTTTTTTGATCCCTTGCTTCTCCTTTATAAAGCACATAAGAACCAGTTCCAGGACGTGCAAGAATGGATAAGGTCAATACAATGACACCAACACCGCCAATCCATTGGATAAACGTCCGCCAGAACTGTAGTGTTTTCGGAAGTAATTCCTCATTATCAACCATTGTCAAACCGGTACCTGTCCAACCTGACATCGATTCAAAAAAACCGGATAATATCCCCATAGACTCCATTGATGTGGTGTTATAGGGCATAAGCCAAAATGGTATACTTCCAATAAAAGAAATAACAAACCATCCTAATGCAGCAGTTACCATTGCTGTTTTGAAGTTCGCTGGATCAGCACCTCGAAAAACATAATACAATGGAATTCCAGATAGTAAATAGACAGCTGATGTAATTAGAATAGGGATAACACCATCAACCGTAGGACCCCCAATATATTCTTGATAAACAAGGGGAACAAGTAAGGTAATTAATGAAACAAGGCCAATAATGATTAAAATAGCCCCAATATCTCGTAATACAGTTTTAATATCGCTCATTAATCATAACCACCGTACTTGCTTGCTATGAAAACTTTCTTTTTACTTAAAGATATACTATTTTTTTAAGTCATTCATTCTGTTAATGAAATCTTTTTTAAGATCCTCTGCAATGAATCGCTTTGTAAATACATCTGCTTTTATTGCTAAAGATATTTTTAAAGCAATTATTCGAGAAAATTTACCACGTAACCGTCTTGGTGCATTGCATATTGAAGTATGTTGAAATATTACACCATGTTTTGGTGGTTTTCCTCCTTCCTTTTTAAATCTAAATAATGCTTTTTCCGCCCCTAATAATTGAATGGACGAAGCAGGTAATTTTGCAAGTTTTTCCATAGATCCCGCATGCGCTATTAATCTTGCAGTAATTAATGGACCAATTAATGTTGTAGTATTTGGTGTTAATTCTTCCATTTTATCTTTTATTATTTCTTGTAATCTGATTATCTCGTTATCTGTTTGCTCTTGAAGATTTTTAAAAGGGGATAGAGTTTCATCGGTATTTGGAAATATAGACCATGCAGTTATTCTTTCCATTAACAGATTTGATGTTTGTATTAAATCATCTACTGCATGGACTATTTGTATAATTTGATGATCGGGTAATTTAAGAAGTCTATTAATAATCAACTCGGCTTGTTTTTTTGATAATTCTACTAAATCTTGCTGAGTATAACCATAGGTTTCGCCATTAATTATTGTATTTTTAAAAAATAAATTAGTCGGATCATACGTTCCAATATTCTGTAATCTTTTTTCTGATACGACTATCGATTCATTGTTTGATACTAATTGTTTTTCTTCAGATAATATATTATTATTTTTTATGATTTCCAAATTTTTTATGATTTCTTCATGTTCCTTTGGAAACAAGATATGATCTGTTATATTACCATTTGAATCTAATAGAAAACAACCAAACCATTTCGTTATTAAGAATAACATTGTAATCAACACATGAAGAAGTAATTGGTTTTAATGAATTTTGTGTATATTTTTAAATGATGAAATAGCAAAAATGGTTTTAAATAATATTTTAACATATAGAGTTTCCGAGTTGATTGTCTTTGGTTGATATTTCAGTTGATTTAAAAACACTTCAATTAAAAAATCCTACCATACTTGCTTCAGGAATAATGGATGAAGATGCTGGAAGTATGAATCGAATTTTACATGCTGGCGCAGCTGCAGTGGTTACAAAATCAATTGGATTGAAAGAAAGAAAAGGACATCCAAATCCTACTTTTATCGAGTTGGAACATGGCATTCTTAATGCAATGGGTCTTCCAAATCCCGGTATCGATCATTATAAAGAAGAAATTAATCAAGTTAAAAAGAAGAATGGCATAGTTATCGGATCGATTTTTGGCTCAACAGCTGATGAATTTAAAATGCTTGCATTAAAAATGGAGCGTTTTGGTACTAATGCGGTTGAATTGAATCTTAGTTGCCCTCATGCAAAAGGATATGGTTTAGAAATTGGTCAAGATCCAGACTTTATTAAACAGATAACAAAATCTGTAAAGGATGCAATCAATATTCCTGTCTTTGTAAAATTATCACCAAATGTTAATGATATTTGCATTTTAGCAAAAGCTGCAGAAAATGCTAATGCAGATGGAATTGTCGCTATTAACACGGTAAAAGCAATGTGTATTGATATCGATTTAAAACTACCAATTCTATCAAATAAAACCGGCGGATATTCTGGAAAAGCAATTAAACCAATTGGTATTCGGAATATCTTTGATATTTTTAACACGGTTAAAATTCCAATTATTGGTGTTGGTGGTATCACAAATGCACTTGATGTTATTGAATATATAATGGCTGGCGCATCGGCAGTTCAAATTGGTTCAGGTGTTTATTATCAAGGGATTGATATTTTCAGTACTATTAATGAAGAATTAAGAGAATGGATGCAAAATCATTCATATGAACGATTAACTGATTTGGTAGGAGTTGCAAATAAATGAATAAACCTATTATCTCTGAAATTTTATCTGTTGTAGATGAAGCATTTAACATCAGAACTATTACTTTTTCTTATCCTTGTAACATGATTCCTGGCCAATTCTTCATGGTTTGGATTCCAGGTATTGATGAAATTCCCATGAGTGTTTCCATCATTGAGAAGGATATTAAAGGAATTACATTTCGTGATGTAGGAGATGCAACTCATAAATTATTTCAAATGAAAAAAGGAGATAAAATAGGAATAAGAGGTCCCTATGGAAATGGTTTTTCAATATCTGGTGAACATGTACTAATTATTGGTGGTGGAACCGGTATAGCAATGATTGCACCAATGGTTGAAACATGTCTTCAAAATAATATGAAAGTTGATGTTGTTTTTGGTGCTAAATCAAAAAATGAACTATTTTTTATTAATCGAATACAAAAAACAGAAGCGACAATACATATTGCAACAGATGATGGATCTGAAGGATTTCATGGATTTGCATCAGAATGTGTAAAAACAATAATAAAACAAAAGAAAATTGATTATATGTATAGTTGTGGTCCTGAACTGATGATGAAAGCATTACTACAAATTTGCAATTATCATGATATTTCTTATGAAGCATCTTTAGAACGATACATGAAATGCGCTGTTGGAATATGCGGACAATGCTGTATAGGTGAAGGGTTGCGTGTTTGTGTTGAAGGACCCGTATTTAATAAGAAATACCTTGAACAAATTGATGATTTTGGACATTTTACTCGCAATGCTTCAGGGACAAAAATTAAAATTGATTAATGAGGATAACTAAATGGGCGTATCTCATAATACAATAAATATCTCTACTAAAGGAGAAAATGACATTGTTGACATCACAAATAAAATACAGGATTGTATAAAAAAATCATCATTAAAACATGGTATTTGCTGTGTTTTTGTCCCTGGCTCAACAGGAACAATTACTACAGTTGAATATGAACCCGGGCTGCAAAAGGATATTCCTGAAGCTCTTGATAAGATTGCACCGAGAAATCAATATTATGCCCATCATGAAACATGGCATGATGATAACGGTCGATCTCATGTAAAAGCAAGTTTAATGGGTCCAAGTATCACCATTCCATTCCAAGATAAAAAACTAATTCATGGAACCTGGCAACAAATAGTATTTATGGAACTTGATACAAGAGCTCGCAATCGTATTCTTATTGTTCAACTACTCGGTGAATAAAAAAATAAATATTGAATCAGAAAAATTTCCATGCAATCTGTTCTAATTCATTTGTATTTCCTGCAGTATCCTTTGCTTTGATTTTTATTGTACAACGCTTGAGAAGACGTTCATCCCATGTCCATTCTCCTGAAGAACTAAATACGGTATGAACAAGAGCATCATCAATATATAACTGAATATAATCAATACCTGTTTCATTATCTATTGCTGAAAATGTGATATTGATGGATCCAAAAATAAATGGATTTCTAAATGGAATTATCGCTCTATTGTTCATATAGATTGCCTTAATTGGCTTTTCAAGGGTTATTAATGGCGGGTTATTATCTTCTAAAAGGATTATTGATTCAGTTGTATCATTTGCAGAATGATTTTGTTCATCGGTAACAAACAATACAACAGAAAATGTACCATCAGTAAGATAGGAATGTGTTGGATTTTGTAATGTTGAATTATATCCATCACCAAAATCCCAGAACCATGTATAATTTCCCATGCCGCCTGTAGCACTGCCTTGGAATTGAATTGATGAGTTAATATAGTCTTGATAGGGTCCTCCAGCATCTACTAACAATGGTGCAACAGTTATATTTACAAAGGTTGAATTTGTATCTGTGTAGTTATCAACATCGATTACTTTTACTTTTATTGTATAATTACCTGGTTGATCCCATTTTTTATGAATGCTCTGCCCAATGCCATCATCATATACGCCATCATCATCTAAATCCCAAATAAACGAGTATGGTGAAACTCCACCGGTTGCTGTTGCAAATACATTAATAGTATCACTGATTGTCCCAAAATAAGGACCATGGATGTAAACTTCTAATTCATTGGTTGGCAGGACTGCATTAATAATAGCAGTATCAAAATCAGTAAGATGTTCACAACTCATACATTCTGCAGATGTAACACTAACATTATTTTCCAATGATCCACTTTGCATTATTGATGCATTATAAAAAATTGAAAAGAATTTACCAGGATCTAAATAATTTTGAATTAAACTATTTAGATTAGTCCATACTAATGTATTTGATGTTGTATTGTAATTAGGCGTATTATAAAAAGTTTGATTTTCAAAATAAATATGAAAGCTATTATTTACGTATTTTAATCCATTTGGCAATTTATCAGTTATTGTTAAATTATGAATTGTTGCATATCCTATATTTTTAATGGTAACATTGAATTGAACCATATCATAAACATTTGAATCAATTATTTCTGACCAATTTTTGCCTTGATTTCTTACTTTTTTCGTACATTGAATCGATTTTGGGGTTTTTCCGATGACTGTTGTATTATCTGATTTATCAAACATTGTTCCAATACTTTCTTTTGCATCTATTTGAACGATATTTTCAAAGGTTTGGTTTTGCGTAATAATTAAATCAAATTCAATGGTTAATGTTTGATTTTTTTGAATCTGGAGATTCTCCCAAGTTACTGTATGATTCAATTCATCAAGTAATGGCTCATTAATAACATCATTTATTGTTGCATTTCCTGAATAATTCATGCCTTCAGGTAATAAATCAATGACCTTTAATACGGTAAGATCAAAACTACCATTATAATAAATGCTAACCTGGCATTTCACCTGATCGAAAACATCAACTGTGATATTGTCACTCCATTGTTCCAATTTGGAATCCCACACTTGTTTTTCAACACTGATATCTCCTTCGACAAAAACATCTGCCGTTGAATTAGATGAAACGGTAGTAGTATTATAGGTTCCTTTTACTGTTACATTATTTTGATAGCTTCCTCGTTTTGCAATAGAACAATTATAATCAATATAGATGATTTCATTCTGATTAAGAGAAGTTAAATTCCATTGTAAGGTATTATTAACTTCATCAATAAATGGCTCCCTTGCATTATCATCAATTGTTGCATTTCCTAAATACAGTATATTATCCGGTAATTCATCAAATATGATAACATCTGATAAATGACGATTGCCGGTATTTTTTATCTTAATATTAAAATGAATTGTGTCTTGTAATGCTATATTAATATCTGAAACCCATTGATTTGAATCATCATGCCAAATTCTTTTATCAACTGAGACCTTAAGATTGATTTGAGGCTCATCATCAGGCTCATCATTTTCAGAATCATCTTGTGTATCATCATCTGATTCATCTTCATTTGTATCATCTGTTTCATCATCGTTACTTGAATCATCAGAATCATTTGAATCATCATCGTCCGTATCATCATTAATGATAATATATAAATTAAGAGGAACTGAAGTACCACTCTCAGAAATTGTAACAGATTGCTGGCTTCCTAGTTGATTATTTGCAATATATTGAATTCCTTGATATTCCACCATGAAGGTCCCTGTTTTTCCTATATGCTCTGTAACATCAATCTGATATCTTCCCTGATTATCTGTTCCATCAATATCAGAAATATTGTTATTTCCAATTCTTATTGTTACATTAACACCCGCCGGAGCTACCTCTCCATTAATAAAAACAATACCACTAAGCAATTGAGTATCATCACTTGTTGTAAAAATAAATTGACTTAGTAATATCATAGCGATTATTATGATACCTATTAAAGCAATAACTATTTTCCATTTCGTTTTTAATGTTGGAACTTTTAAAACATTATCACTCTGCACCATCTTATTTCATTCCTCACTACGTTTTTTACATTTTTACTTATTAAATATTTATTGTACAACTGTTATCAAAATAATTAAATCAATCTTTATTATGGGATAAAAATAATGAAATAACCATTATGTATCATACGAAATAATGATATGACTCTACTGTATATTGTCTCTGCTTTAACATGATTGAAATATCAATTGTTGATGGTTATATTGATGAACCAACCTGTTTGGGTGTTCCCCCCTATATTAGCACATATCCTAGATATATTGCAGGAGCAATAATCGATTTTGATAGTAACATTTCTGTTAATTATTATACCATTGATCAAATTCGACAGTCATTTGAAACGCTACAAAAGTTAAATAAATCATCTATTGTTATTTTGATTGCAGGGTCTACTGTTCCAGGAAAATATTTAGCAAGCTATCCGGCAAGTCCTCAAGAAATTCTTACTATTGTTCAATCCTTGAAACGTCCCATTACATTTTTATGTGGTCCCGCAGCACGATTTGGATTTAGCGTTGGCGGCGGAAAAAAAACATATGATTTAGATACTATTCAATCATATTTTAATGGAATTATTACGGGTGATCCAGAAATTGTTATATCTGATTTTTTAAAACATGATATGGATATCGATAAATTACGAACTGATTTGAAAAGAAACAATGGACATGCTATCAGCTCTTTTGCAACGAAAGGAGCCGTAATTGTTAAACAACATCCCTATTATCCAACTTACTTAACCGCAGAAATTGAAACATATCGGGGCTGCTCAAGAGGAAAAACAGGAGGGTGTTCATTTTGTACAGAACCTTTTAAAGGTACACCGGATTTTCGATTCATATCAGATATCCATGAAGAAATCAAAGCTCTTTATTCTTCGGGTATTAGACATTTTCGTATTGGTAGTCAACCATGCTTATTTTCATTTATGGCAAAGAATATTCATTCATTGGAGTTTCCTCAACCAAATCCAGATGCTATCGAAGAATTATTTTCAAAGATTAGCATAATTGCACCAGATTTGCAGACATTACATATTGATAATGTCAATCCCGGTATTATTGCTCATTACCCTGAAGAAAGTAAGGAAATAATTCAAACAATCATAAAATATCATACTTCAGGTGATGTTGCTGCTCTGGGTGTTGAAAGTGTTGATCCTGAAGTGATTCGTCAAAACAATTTAAAAGCAAACAAAGAAGATGTGATACAAGCAATTCAGATTTTTAATGAATATGGAAAAAAACAAGGATCAAATGGGATGCCTGAGCTTCTCCCAGGATTAAATTTTGTTTGTGGTTTGAAGGGAGAAACAAAAAAAACCTATAAACTCAATCTATCGTTTCTTCATCAAATCATGAATGATAATTTATTAATTCGTCGAATTAATATTAGACAGGTTATTGCTTTTCCCGGTACATTAATGGAATCTATTGGCACGCATATCATTCGAAAACATCAACGTGAATTCAAACATTTCAAGTATAAAGTGAAAATGGAAATTGAAAAACCTATTTTACAAAAATTAATTCCTGAAGGAACTACATTAACTAATGTTTATTCTGAGATATACAAAGGGAAAATTACCTTTGGACGACAACTCGGCAGTTATCCGATTCTAGTTGGTATACCTGGTCTATATCCCTTACATGCAAATTATAATATTATTATTGTTGATCACGGGTATCGATCAGTTACAGGCATTCCAAATCCTTTGAACATTAACACATGTCCAAGACAAACACTTGAAGCAATACCGGGTATTGGAAAAAAACGAGCTATCCGTATTCTACGTAACCGACCTTTTCACTCTCTTAAAGAATTCCAAAAAGTTTTAGATGATTTGTCTATTATACCCTATATTCATCCTATAATACAATTTGATAATTATTCCTAGGAAGATAGCATGAAACGAGATTTTACAAAATTGGAAAAACAGATTCATTACGTGTTTAAAGATAAGAATTTACTCATCACCGCACTTACACATAAAACTTATGCATTTGAAGCTGAGGAGCCAATTGAATATAATGAACGTTTAGAGTTTCTTGGGGATAGTATTCTTAATTTTGTTGTTGCTGAAAAACTCTATCAAACTAACCAGCACTTTTCAGAGGGAGAACTGACTCGTAGGAGGGCATTACAGGTAAATAATTCTTTACTTGCTAAAAAGGCAAAAATTCTCAAACTTGGTAAGTATCTTCTCCTTGGTAAAGGAGAAAGCCTTCAAGACGGCTATAAAAATCCAAAAAATATTGCAAATGCGTTAGAAGCATTAATAGGTGCTATTTACATTGATTCCAATATAGATACGGTAAGATCATTCATATTGGAAATTCTTCTGAAAAGTGATTGATTAAGGATTGAATAAATAATTAAATTAATGATTCAAAGAAGGTATAAAAAATGGAAACATCAGAAACGGGTACTTCTGTGAAAATTGCCTTAATTTCCATGAGGCCAAAAATTGCTCATAAGGAAGAAAATGTAAAAAAAATGAAATCATTCATTGATAAAGAAAAAGCCGATATGTATATTTTTGGTGAAACAACGATAACCGGGTACCGATGCAAAGACGAACTTCGTAATTTAACCGAAACAGTTACCGGTCCAAGTATTGAAGCATTAAAAAAAGTTGCCATGGATAAAGATGTGTATCTCATATTTGGGATGCCACTGAAACATCAAAAGTTTAAAGGAGTCGTTCAAAATGTGGCAGTTCTTATTCACCCTAACGGCCATGTCGATATTTATGAAAAATGGTACCTTCCCACTTTTGGACCATTTGTCGAAAAATTATATTTTGATGAAGGGGAACATCTACCAGTTTTTCAAACAAAATTTGGAAAAATTGGTTTGTTGATATGCTATGATTTATATTTCCCAGAAATTCCAAAAGCATATGCATTACAAGGTGCAGATATTATCATTTGTATTTCTGCATCGCCAACCACAACAAGAACCTATTTTGAAACATTACTTCCAGCTCGTGCAATTGAAACAACTACCTTTTTTATCTATTCAAATATCGTTGGCACACAAGAAGACCTTGTCTTTTGGGGTGGAAGTCAAGCGTATAACCCTTTTGGAAAACAAATCATGAAAGCACCCTATCATGAGGAATCCATTGTTACATTTACCATTGATACAACTGAATTACAGCTTGCTCGGGCAAATAGACCAACCTTACGAGACAATAGAGCACAAATCTACTTGGATCTCTATGATATTTCAAGACAAAAAAAATAATGCTGTGAGGGCATTCATTACCCTTTTCTCTTATTATATGTTATCATTTATAGGAATATCAAAAAGAGTTGATGACTGAGTATCCTGTTCATTATAAACCTGGACCTCAGTTGGATACTTACGAACCCTTTTTCTGATAATAATAGTTGAATTTCCTATCTGTTTTTTTGTTTCCTTTAAACGCATTTGTTGAATTGAATTCGGTGCATTTTTCCTAATAAAAGATTTTTGTTTAATATATTGTTTTTTTAAAAAAAGAAACTGTGTAAGTTGATGATACTTCTTTGTCATGTAAAAAAATAATCGTTTTTTTTGTTTTATTATATTTTTTCCAATTTTTTTTATAAATTTATTGTCTTTACTTTTTTTTTTATTTTTGATGATATGTTTATTACTATTTTTTTTCATTTTTGGTTGCGATTGACTTATATGACTCCCAAACTGTTTTAACGATGAGATATCAGGTTCTATCATATTACTCCATCACCAAATAATTTATGAACATTACTTTGTGCTATCCAATCCCTCTTATCCTATGTTCTTTTTTGATAATAGTGTACTGGTTAAAAATAATTTTCATTTAAATAGCTTTTTTATAAAAAGATTACAAAACCTTATAAATTGGTTTAATACCTATGTATTGTAAAAACATTAATAGACATTAATTGCTTCTGGAATTAAATTCCTTTTACTAAGTAATCTTGCTTGATATGGTCTATATTGTAAGACAATATCTGCTTTTTCATTTTGAACATCCCAGGGTTTAATGATTAATAAGTCTCCTGATCGAAGTCTTTTAATTCTCTTTCTTTTACTTCCAGGTATTCTTGCCAAGCGTGAATTTCCATCATCACAAACAACATTCATTCTTGATCCACCAAATAAACGATCAACAACGGCAAACATTTCACCTTTATCTTTCTTGGGCATAGGAATACGTACATTTTCCTGGGAAGGTTCTTCATTCATCTTATATCACAAATCTAACATTTGAATGATTAAAAAATAAGATTATTGTCATCTTACTTATTAAAAAAAGCAAATGTTTCTAAAGTCCTAACGAACTTACTATATATAACATTTGTGACTGATAATGAGCAAGTAAATTATTATTCGATTATTTAATTAAAATTAGTAAAGAAGAATTAATAATATATTAATTAATTTTTGATTATATTAATCACTCTAATTACCTTATTAATTTTTATTAGTTAATTAATGGCCATGAAAACACCAAATTTTGTATAAAATATTTTTTTCTTTAATACAAAAACTTTTTTATATGGCAAAAAAATTGTTGGTACAATTAGAAGTATTGTAAAATCCAAGAATGATAACGAAGGTGGTGAGGATGAGATTTAAAAAAAAATCTCTCTATCTTGGACTCTACAATACTATATATTATTATTGCAAAGACAGTTAATAAAATTTTTGTTAAAATAATAATATATTTATAAAAAAGTAAGAAAAAGAAGTAAAGATATTTTTAATTATATCCACCAGGAAGTAAACTTGGATCACCAAGAAGAGCCCATTGCTGTACCATTTGACGGTCTGGGCCATCCTCATTTATATCAAATTCATTGACATAATCAGTAATAGCAGCTCCTTGTGCCCATCCAATATTTTCTTTTCCTTCTTGGCCATAGTGCATAAAGAATCGTGGAAATAGCCAACCATCCAGGCCTTCAAGATAGCCATAATCCCAAATACCCATGCCAAGGCCAGTATTACCAAATGTTGCAATGGCACCACCATCAGGTTTAATTGTTAACCACCAACTGAAGCATTTAGGAACCCAGTCCATATATGCATATTTATATGGTGGGCCAAAGAAATATCCTTTAAATCCATATTCTTGTATACCAGTTATAATATTTGCAAGCGTTACATTATATTGGCTGTTATGGCAACCACCAATAAGGACAATGGGTTGTTTTTCGCCATTTGTTAAGGTTGGATGTATGTTAGGGAAACTGTAGATATCATACATAGCCATAATAACGATTTTTTGCTCCTTATTTTTATCATAAGGAGGAAACGTTACAAGACTTGCTGGATTTGCATGACCAGCCATGTGGATAAATCCACATCCCTGGCTAAACGCTTGGCTAACATCCTCTCGACCCGTTAACGTTCCAAGGGAAGCCCATAGTTTCTCAAAAGTAAATCCATCCATAAAGGTTGAAGATAATTCTGTATCAATTTCTGCTTCAAATGCAATTGGTGATTCTGGATAGGTGTCCCCACCAATAAGAAGCATTTTATTAAACCATGAGGGATCTCTTAAACTTGCTTCATATGTGATTATTTTATCAACGATAATATCTACTTCATTTGCATCACGACAAGCAAGACGACCGACATAGACATCAGGTGCGCCATCGATAATATCTTTTCTTCCAACAAAATTTGACCATTCCCCGATGTTTCCATTTCCATTTGAGTCCCAATCTTCAAAAACCGTTTCATTGTCTTCATATTTGTATAAATCAGCATAATAAAGATCCGATAAATACGTTTCATCAGGTGAATGCCCATAGCGAACCGGTAAATACCAATTATGAGATTGGCCAACGTGACCACCAACTAGAAGCACATAGGTAACTCCCCAGGTTTCTTTTGCCTCTTTAATATAGAGTTTAATGGTTTCTTGATCGTCTTGACCAATGGTGTTTCCTGAGTAGATTTCATCAAGTGTAACCATTAGAGTACTTATCCCAACATCGTTTTTATGTTGTACAAGAGATTGAAGATTTGTAGTAAAATCAGAAGGTGTAATTATTAAGAGATCATATTCATCAGCAACAGTGGGTTCTGATCTAGGTTGTTCATATCCCAGGGTTACTTGAATGGCATTAGAAATAGTAAGTTCATTATCTAATGGAGTATACATGACTGGATAACAATGTACATTAACAAACATGGCTGGTTTTTTATCAGAAAGACCAATTTTAATATCATACTTGTAAGAATTCATTGGATATGATTGTTCTGAGCTGTAAACATCTTTGGAAGGTTGCATGATACCGGTTTCATCTGATCCATCAACAACTGGTTTTGGTGCAGGTTGAATTAATCCATCAATATAAGTTACATCACCCTGTTTATAAAGTACCTCTACTTGAATGTGCTTTGCATCAATAGGAAGGGTAAATGTTTGAGTAACAACCGGTAAGGTCGGTTCACCCGGCTCCATAAGATAAGATGTTGCAGAATCAGTTGTTAACGATACATAGGACCCTAATTGATTAATTTGTATTGGAGCTAGATTTAGAGATATCTGCTCTTGTTTTTCTACATATACTTTTTCTGATATTGCAGAAAATGCAATAAATGCATTTGCAATAAAAAGACTGGCAATTACAATAGTCATAATTTTTTTCATGTTTTATGCCCCTATAATTATACAAATACTCTTACACAATATAAACTTTATTATAATTTTATAATTACTATTAATATTATAAAAGCAGATAATTTCATGAAACACATGCTTATTTTTCTTTTATTTTAATTGCCTTTGCTGGAACTCCTGCATAAATGGTTCCCTTTTTTAATACTTGATCCTGGGTGACTAGAGCACCAGCTGCAACAATAACATTATCCTCAACGGTCACCCCCGGCATAATAATTGCACCCGCCCCTATCACACAATTATCACCAATTGTTACCTTTTTTATGGTGATTGTATCTTTTTCAACATTATGAATATGGGCATAAATAATAGCATATTCACCCATCGTTGTATTATCACCAAATGAAGTAACACACGGATCTTTTATGACTCCGCCTACTAACGAATTCTTTCCTATTTTCATACCAACAAGTTTTAGATAGGTATATTTAATAAATTTCATGGGGACAATCTCGAGAATTTTTCGTCCAGGCGTATATAACGAACATATCAAAATCCACCGAAACGCGTTTTTATTTCTCAAATTATATGGAAAAGAACCCTCTTTATACCGTATATTAAAAACAGAAATAAAAAAACCTGATATTAAGAATTGAGATGCTATCAATAAAATTGTGCCAATATACACAACTACAGGTAATACCATCCAATGAAAAATAAGAGAAGGATTGAATAAATTATAAAAAAGATAAAGATAGATTATTATTGGAATTAACCCAATGGAACCTATTATAAATAGAATAATTGGTAAAAGAAGTGATCTTAACCCGGATCCTTTTTTTTCTTTTTTTGAATCTTTGGGATTCATGAGGGAAAAAATAATGAGGTACTATTTAATCCTGCGGTTTTTCTCCAACAATTAAAAATCGCCATTGTGTTTTTTTATATTCTTCATATTTAATTAAAAAATGATGATCTGTTAATAATTTTTTCAACTGATCATATGTATAACACTGATTGTATGCATCGATATGATACGCTATTACGTTTTTTGGTGCTTTTTTAAGGTGCATTGAAATTGAAATGAGTTTTAATTTCCAGAAAGGATATGATTTGTTTAATGCTTCAAAAATTACATGGCCACCGGGTTTTAAAATTCGATAAATTTCACTTAGCGCTAAATTAATATTGTCCCAATAGGGAATGCTATATCGACTGATTATCATATCAACCGATGATGATGTTATGGGGATGTTTTCTGCTTGCGCTTGCATAAAATATGTGTCTTTATGAATTAGATCACGAGGAATAGAACGAAGCATCTCACCTGAAGGTTCTAATCCAATTATTATTGCATTTGGTAATTTTTGTTGTAGATTTAGTGTTAAAAAACCTGGTCCTGAGCCGAGGTCAATAATAAATGGTTTATCATTTATAGAGAGATACTGTATACTTCTCTCTGTTAATGTCTGATAAAGTGAATTATATTTTTTCATATAAGAATAAAAATTTTCTGTGAGTGATGAGGATAAGTCTTTATATGAATCCATTGTGATTATATATCAACTTATCTTTAATAACCTTAATTTTAATTTTCATATATAAGATAAAAATATCATTTCAATAAAAAAACGAATTTTTTTATGAAATCGAATAGAAAATATTATGAAGGTATTTTATATCTCAGAACAGAAAGCAATTATAAACATATGAAAAAATTGATATGCGGATGTGATCTAGAGGCTATGATTAGGGCCTTCCAAGCCCTCTGCCCGGGTTCGATTCCCGGCGTCCGCATTTTTATATTTTAATATTAAGTTGATTTAATTAGAGAATATTCAATGTATTTTTTTGATACTTTTAATCTATTCAAAAGATCTAACTATTATTTTTTATTTATATTACTACAAATGCGCCTTATTTATTTCTTATTCATATTTTAAAAACCAATATATTCTAGTTAGTAGACTCTATCAATATATTTTTATATCTTTTAATGCTTAAATAACACCGAGGGAAATGAAAAAAAGAACCATCCTTATACGATTTTTGATAATCATTTTTAGTATTATCTCATTATTAATTGGTTTATTTACTTTAGAGCCTTTTTTTGAACAAGGTTTTCTACAAAGTAACGCAATATTTGCTTTAATGGTATCTCCTCTTCCAATTTTAGCTCTATTAATAGTAATAGTCTATCTTCTTTTAAACAAGAAAGATGATTATTATTTATCCAAGAATAAAAGAGTTAGACATGTTTTACATTATTTACTACCAATTATGGGCATTATTCCTCTATATGGTGGATTAATTTTAATAATTATTCAGTTACAACCATTGATGGGAGGAAGTATTTATTTTAAATCAAACCTATTTATCATGGCTTTATTATCTGTGTTTATTGCTTTATCACTTTTTTATATTGGTAAAGTACAGTATTATCGAAAAGAAAAGATAAAGTTATAGATCATATCAATATCTTTTTGTAATAGACCTTATTTATATCCATAATTAAATATCTTAAAAAGAGGGAATTCTATTATGAAAAGAAAACATTTTAAGAAAAGTTTAGTATACTTGGCAGTTGGCTTAATTGTTTAGTTATATCCTGGGATGCAGGTTATCTAGCTACTAGATCAGAAAAAACTTTTGTATTTTATGAATCAATTTCTGTTATTATACGAGATATAGCTCTTATTCTGATTGCAATTGGTTGTATTACATTCTTAGTAAATTTATTGCCTGATGATGAATATATAAAAAAATATTTTTTGAAATAGGCATAATTCTTTTATATCTGTAGTCAGTTATTTTATTAGAACCATATGAAAAATTTAATGATTGTATTAATTCTACTATTAACTATAATAGGTTTAATATTTGGTTTTTTAATATGGAATGGGACGTTTTTTACAATCAACAGAGCAGAGTTTCCAGATTATCCAGAAACAATGTATTTTTATACAAAAACAAATGAAACTGAAATATTAATTGGAATTGGTGATTATGGTACCCCCAAAATAACTGATGGTTTCCCAACAGAATGTGAAGCTGAAAGCATGGTAAAGAATTATTTATTGGAGAATAACATTTTTCCTGATGGTGCTATTTTTCGTAATGCTCAAATGCAGTATATATATTCATCTAATGAGTATGGATCTATTGAAAAAACCCCACATGAATTTTGTGTTTCATTCAGTAGAATATTGGATGGTGTTTTTGTTTTTGGATGTGGGAATGAAATATTCATCAATATCAATTATAATGGTTATATTTCACATGGTGCTATTTTTTGGAATAATTATTCATTAGCTGGTGAAGCAGTAATAATTAGTCCTGAACTTGACTATGAAAAACTATTAGCCCGTGAAGACTTAGCTAGAAATCATATGAGTTATCCAAATATTGCCATTGATGAGATTTCATTATGTTATTATTATATTGATAGGGATAGTCCTTTCACCATGGAGCATAATAATTTAATGCCGGTATGGAGATTTAAGGGAGATGAAAACTCATATTTTGTTAAGGGATATAGTTCTTATAGTTATATTGATACAAGTGATGAATGAATAAATGAGTACAATTAGAAAAGATCTATTATTACTTGGTGGAATAACTGATATAATTATGTATGTTATTGCATTTATACCGAATATTAATTCAAATTATGAATTCATTAAATCCGCCTCTCATACCCTTTTTTTAATAAATCCTTACCCCATAATAATCCCCTTATTATTAGAAATCCAAACATTTATATTAACATAAGACAATATTAATTATGATAAAGGTATCCTGTTAGTTACCAAAAGTGGGAGTTTTTGGTTCTAACTCTTATCTTTATTACGCCCTCTTTATTCGCTCTAATCCTTTTGTAATAATACAAAATAATTGTATAGTTCATATGATTAATATAAATGTGAAAAGTCGATCGGATCCATATCTATTAAACAGCCATCATCTTCAATTCATTTCAATCAAATACGATTCATACCATTCCCTTATTTTTTTAAAAAGATAGTAATTATCCTTTTATTCATTTAATCGTACAAAGAAATGATTATTTATTTCAAAAAATTTAAAAGAATATAAGTGATTGATGATATTAAAATTGGATGGTTTGGGATACTTTGATTAAAAATCTAGTTGGCGCTAAGAAAATAAAAAAAGATGCTTATTCTACAAATGATAATAAGGTTTCTATATCAGAACAAAGTGAAGTTCTTTTAGAAAAGGCAAAATTACCTTTTGAAACAACTGATGATTTTATTAATCGATTACTTCAGCTGAAAAATAATTTTTATTCTCAGAGAGGAAGGGATTTTATTAACACCATTTTTAATGATATCTTTCTTCAATGTTCAGGAGAATATTTAAAATCATATGATGCTAATGCAAAAAAAGGAAAAGAGAAAGAGAAAATACAAGCCTGTATAAAAAAATCAATTTATGATTTGTTTGAAAATAGTGATGACAACATACTCACGTTACTCCTTATAATAGAAGAGAGCATAACTTTACTGCTGCAAACAGATTTTTTTGAATTAGTATCTAATGAAAAAGAATTTTCCCACAATGAGATATTTACAGAGTAAAAAAATATGAAGATTTAACTTAGATTTGCTAAATTAAACCTTATTCTATTTAGAAAATAGCATTATAATAGCGTATTTAATAAAATTTTATTTAGAAAAATATAATGAGGTATCTGCTAACGCATCAAATCATTTAAATTCAATGATGTATCAACAGATACCAAATTATGTTGTCCCCTATAATTCAATAAATATAAATTCTCCACCATTCTTAATATACAAATTTATCCATCATACATTGTCTATTTATAGCAATGCTACGTACACATAAATAGGTAAATATTTGTTTAAAAATTTAAAAATCCATTTAAGCTTTCTCTTAGCATATATTAAAAATTACGGGTGAATTCTTTTGAAAAAGTGTCCAAATAAAAATCATCATTATGCATTTGATGATGAATACACCCATTGTCCATATTGTGGATCAAGACTTAATCATTATGAAGGAAAGATACAAAATAATCATACTTCAATGAGTAATCTTGCAGAAAGGATTGATCTTTATGATATGCGGTTTCAAATAATTGGATATCTTTCATTTTTGAGTGTGTTATTTGCTCTTATTATTTTTTCATCATATGCATATGATGTGACTCAAAAAAATCATTTCTTATTCATTACAATATTTAATGGCTTGTTACTTGTTTTAATTGTATTCCATTCCTATCTTTTACATAGACGTTATAAAACACTGAAAAATCATATTCATTTTTCAAAAAAGTATACAATTTAATTGCTTACCGTTAAATTTTATCAATTTATCCATAAATCGTATTATTTAAAATTAGGAGAAATATTTTAAACATTATTTCATTTTCCACTATGAAAAATATAAGAACAATATCTGTATTACTGCATTAAAAAAACATTTCAGAATGCAGGGGTAGCCAAGCCTGGCCAACGGCGCAGGACTTAAGATCACGAGTAGGAAAAAAGGGTTCGATGAGACATCCTGTCTCGAAGGAGTCCGAGGGTTCGAATCCCTTCCCCTGCACTTTTTTACTAGTAAAAATATTTATACTAGAACCGCCTTATTTTATTCGATTTGAATGGAGAAAAAAATAATTAAAAAACATGATAAAACTGATACAATTAAGAAAAGAGCATTGTACATCTACCTCCCATCGGAAGAAATGACAAAAGATTGGAAAGAAAAAGCAAAACAACAAAATACCTCCATCTCAAAATTTATAATAGAACATGTCGAAAACTCAATGACTAAACAAGGAGAATCACATCCATATCAAACCAGAATGGATCTCGTCAAAGAAAACTCAAAACTGAAATCAGAAAACAAAGATCTACTCAAAAGGAACAAAATATTAAACACAGCAATTGAGCGGTTAGAAGAAGAGCTTAAAAAACAACGAGCACAACCATTCATTGAAACGGATTACACTGGCATCAGAAACTATGAAAAGGATTTAATCAACCTCTTCAGACAAAAAAAGGAAATACGTAAAGAAGAACTGATCGATTATCTTAACCTTGATATCAATGATACTCTTGTTATTAAAGCAGTCAATAAGCAAATAGAAAACCTTGAGGAATATGGGTTAATCAAAGATTTGGGGGGAAAATGGTTATGGAAACCCTAACTGATGAACAACTCATACAACTCTTTAATGAAGACTGTGAAACCCGAGGACTAAGCAAACATACTATTGTCAGCTACAAATCAACCCTAAATCTTTTTTCAACCTTCCTTAAACAAAACCACTATACCTTCCAAAACATTGATAGAAACATCCTCAAAACATATATTAATTATCTTAGAAAAAACAAAATGAGCATTAGTACCATTGAAAACAGATTTTCTACTCTATCAACATTTTATGATTTCGCAATATTTGAATCATATGTTGACAAAAATATCGTTCTTGAAGCACGAAAACGATACCTAAAACGTTATAAAAAAAACGAAAACAATGGCCATAAGAGAAAACTCATTACAATAGAAGAAATGGCAATGCTTGCCAATACCATGTTTGATCTGAGGACAAAAGCAATACTAGTGTTATTTGCAAAAACAGGTATACGTCTAAGAGAACTCATAGCTATAGATATTGATGAAATCAACTGGGATGAAATGAGCATTCGTCTAAAACCAACTCATAAACGGAGCAACACGATTGTCTATTTTGATTACGAAACAAGCAATCTATTAAAAAGATGGTTAAAAAAACGAGAATATATCGCTGATGAGGATTGTAAAGCACTTTTTGTATCATATACTACAAAGAGGCGACTCCATCGTAACGCGATCTATAGTTCCATAACTAGTTGGGCTGAAAAACACGGGTTACATAATCCTAATTCACCAAATCTTGAGGATCATTTCACGCCTCACTGTTGTCGTCATTGGTTTACCACTTATCTTCGTAGAGCAGGTATGCCTCGAGAATATATCAAAGAATTAAGAGGGGATAAACGCAGTGATTCGATGGACATTTATTATCATATCGATAGCGAGGATCTACGTAAATCATATCTTGGATGCATTCCTCAATTAGGTATTATCTAATGAATTAAATTAAAAGTAAATATTTTATAAATCATCTAATCTTTCATTTTCAATCATGGTCGATATTTTCAGGTAATAATTATGTAATATTCTTATTGTCTCATCATCATAATTTCTAACTTGATTAATTAATCTTAGATCCCGTTCATGCAATTCCTTTTTTTCTTTAGAAGGATTTTTGAAATAATCAATAACTTCATTTTCGATATTACGAAACATTTGATCTTTGTTTTTCATATGTAATAAATCAGGATTTTCATTGATAGTTAATTCTAATATTTCTTTAACAACTTGTTTTAATGTATTTGACGGTAATTTTTTAACATAATCCAAAATTTTATTGTTATTGGGTATATGCATATTTTTTATAACTTTATATCTAATATAATTAGAAGGATCACTGAAAATGCCTGCATAAAACATTATCTCTAAAAAAGCATCTTTTTCAATGTTGATAATTGGATATTTTTTCACTTTATTCAGGATATATTTTCTAAAATCTTCACAATCAAGAAGATCGATCAAATCTTCCTTCACGATTCTTTTTAAACTATATTTTTTCTCAATTTCTAAGATAATTGGTTCAACTTTTGATTTTGGGGATTTTTTTCCATCTTTTTCATTTATTTTAAATAATGATTTATTATTTTTTACAATATCTTCTACATAACCTCTATCTTTTGGTTCCTTATAGTAATTCCATCCGCCAAGCAGGATTTGTTCTATCCTATAAATGTTATAATCTCCATTATACGCTATTAAAAATATCTTACTGCTTTTACCTTCTCTAAGTGGATTTTGCTTAGGTCTTGACATTTTTTTACCTTTAAAGTAGGGGGAATTAAACCATATTAATTACCCCTAATATCGAAGATAATATAAATAAAACTTGCAGTCATACCATATGTTTGATAGAACAAAAAAAATAGTACCCCATTCAATTTTTATTTCATTTATATCATTGTTTTTAACTAATAATTTTAATTATCAACTCATCAAAAAAAGCAGAACTCTTGAGGATAACCAGGAGTTAGTTGGTGTTATCAAAAAAATATTGGATAACAATCATGTTGTTTTTTCATTTGAGAAGACAATTGTTTTACCTGAAGAGACTGTAAAATCCTTACAAAATTACGTTGGCCGACAAGTTAGCGTTATTCGAATTGAAGATTCTTATTTTATAAATTATGATGAAAAAAATAAAAATATAATTGGAGGTAAAAAATGAAAGAGAAAAAAATCAAAGGCAAAATAGACGCAGTTGAAGACATGGGAACCATTTTGAATTTATCCATTGATTGTGGACATGGAGAATGGGAGCTTATTCCAATAGAGCATAGGATGTATCACCACATACTTGAAGAGGAGCATTTTATAATTGGCCGTGATGTAGAATACCAAGAAGGGGTGTTATATTTTATTGGTGGTGAAACAGGTGATGATTTTGAATAATATTAAAAGTCAAATTAAAAGAGAATGTAAGATTTGTGGAAAAAAAAGGTATTTAATCAATATAAAAAATCGAGATAACAACCATTCTGTCTGCGAATCATGCTACTATTCTGGTGTTTATCCGATACTTGATAAGAAAAGACGCTTCAACACATGCGATATTTGTAACGTGGAAGAACCATCAGAAAAAATCCTTATCGGATTGGACGGAAGCAGCATCCGTTGCATTGATCATGTTTGCAAAGATTGCTCTAAATTTTTTGAAGAATGTGTATCTCATTATAAAAATCTTGCAAAAAACTACAGTAATTTTGTGCAGGTGTTGAGTTTATGAGTTACAATATATCAATGGCACGTATGTCCTCATACAAATCCTCAGCTTTTGTAATCAGTGCAATGATCGAACAGGGTTTGTTACAACCACATTCCACCACTCTGGTATTTGGCGATTTGAAACACCTCTCAGATATGATTTTTGAAGATATTACTAAGGAGGAATAATCATGGGAATAAACAAATATGTTGAAGATGAAGAAATACCGTACAGTGATGATATTTATCGATTTGAACAGAATAATAATCCATTGCGGTGCATATTTCATAGGATGGAGGAGATGGAAACAAAATTTGGTACCGGTTGGCAGGCAGTGGTGACAGACATCGATAGCGATCAGGAAAGAAAATTCTTCTGTACATATATGCTCAAAAATTTATTAGATAAAGTAAAAGCGGGAGATGCAATTCAAATCCAGTTCACTGGTTATACGGGGAAAAGGAAGGATTTCAGAGTTATCAAGCTCGTTAAAAAAGAGGATGACTAGAACATCATCCTCATCATTTTTTCTTTTTTAGGAGGTATATTTTGACTGAAACTAGATTGAATGAAGAGCAAATTCAGCATGCTAAAGAGGAACTTCATGAACAAATTGAACAGTATAAAAAAATACCTCAAATGCTCGAAGAAGAAGCACAACAGATTGAAGACTACATATCTAATCCAGATTTGATAACTCAGTTGATCCAGGAGGTGCAAATATCTGTATCAGGTGAAGAAGATACGATTATAGCAATTATTCTCATAGCAACAACAAGGTTGGTAAAGAATGCAATACCGGAAAGTACCAACCTTCTTTTATCTGATACTACGGGACTAGGTAAAGATCATGTTACAAAGAAAACTCTTGAAGTGATTGTTCCTGATGTAGAACATTTACATGTTACAAAAATGACATCTGAAGCATTCACTTATTGGCATTTCAAAGACGAGGAATGGTCCTGGAATCAAAAAGTGATCCACTTTGAAGATATTACTCAGCAATTGTTGAATTGCAGCACATTCAAGGTAATGGCCTCTGGTGACAATTTTGCAGTTGTTGTCAAAGATCAAAAAACCATAGAAATTCCAATTAATGGTAAACCATGCATGATCCTAACTAGTCACCATGCGAATCCTCAAGACGAAGCATTAAGGCGTTTTCGTATTGGTTCATTGGATGATACTGAAGGACAAACAGAGCGTATTAAAAATAAAATCAGTACATCATATTCAGGTAGAAAAAAACCAAAAGAAAATGTATTATTAAGATCTGCAATCCAATCTCTTGAATCATATCCTGTAATAATCCCATATGCTGAGTTGTTACAGTTCTTTTTTCCAAATAATAGCATCATGAGAACACAGTATCGCTGTTTCCTGGATTACATTGCAGGCAGTACCATACTTCATCAATATCAAAGAGAGGAAACGAAAGATGGTGCGCTTATTGCAACACCTGATGATTATATGGTCGCTAGAATTGTTTTGATCTACACTACTAGCAATCCAAAGATGATACCATTGAGTAGAGAATACTGTGATATTTTAAACTTATTAAAAGAAAAAAATGTACCGATGACTATCAAAGATATAGAGGTGTGTTGTAATAAATCCCAACGTTGGTTATATACTCATCTACCGCGTATTGCAGCAACAGAGCTTGTTATCAAAGATAAAAAGGATTTTGAGTGGATCAATAAACCTGTTACCACATACCAGTATGATGCAAGTCAAAATGGTAAGAGTATTCCAACATGGCATGAAATAGTTGACAAAATCAACAAAACAGATAATAGTGGATCAGTATTATCAGAGGATAAAACTCTCAAAAAATGGTTACGCAACAATCATGCAAAACGTAACAAAACCAATTGTTTGGTTTTGCACGGTTTTGAAATACCCCTCAACAGAGAGAATTTACCGGTTTTCACCGTTTTGCAAGGGTTTTTACGAGATAGGGATCGCGATAGATATCAAAAATATATCAAAGACATCGAAATAGATAATCCCAAATCCATTACATTGTATAATGAAGATGTTTCAAGTCAAGAATTAATCGATTATTTACTAAATGATACAGAGTTTTTTGTTGAAGAGGTCACTGAGGTCTTGAGTCTGAAAACCCGAGCTAAGACCTGGGGACGTTTTGAGATCTGTGATACACTTGCAGAACGATACAATAAGGATTATTTTGATATAAAAACACTGAATCTGATAAGAGATAAACTTCGCTGGATCAATGTTGACTGGTATGATGCTCCTTTCTACCAGGTTGATCAATGGGGAACACAATACAGATTAAAACCTATAAACAAACCTTTTGTGACACCTGAATTTGAATTAATTGAAACTGATGAAAACCAAGTTGAAAAAGAATCTGAAACAACAACCATTGATTTTCAGCCATATGTTCCAGTTGGCGCTATCGATAAAGATGGTTTTGATGAAAACCATGTATGTTCAATATAGAATAAAAAAGGTGAAAAAAATATGAAAGAATATATTGGAGAGATAAAAGCAATTAAATATAGAAAAAAAGATGAGTCAGTTTTAACGGTGGATTCCGGCAATAAGTTCGGCCACCTGAGTCATGTGATTGTAGATAAGGATACTTTTGACCACTATCTGAAAGATGAACAGTCTGCACTAGGTCAAAAAATAAGCTGGTATCGTAGAAGAAAAGGAGAAGATTACCATCGTATTTGTCCAGTGGTTTCTATTGATCCTTGGGTTAGTTTTGATGAAGGAGATAAAGGATTTGTTGGCACATCCATTGATGATATCGAGGAGATGTTATCTTGAAACCCGTCTATTTATCAAAGGAAAATTGGAGAAAAATTATTAATTTCCGTAAGCAAATCGGCGCCAAGACAAATAACGTAGCCATGACTGAACTCCTTGCTATTCTTAACCATAAAAACAGTAAAAAAACAGACAATAACGAGGTTGAACAAATCATCAAAGATGATACAATGAAGAGACTCCTCGATATACAGGAGAAAAACATGTTAAACAGCGTTGATGAAACCATCAATAAAATAATTTCAATATTGGAGGAGGTATACGCATGACCTCTCCCCCTATATACATGCTTTATTAAGCAATAAGGATAACATGTAATTATTATTTTTTTGGTCAAATGGTGATATAATTGAATGAAGATGGTAAAGATGATGAAATTGAAGAACGAACTTCTGATCGTGAAATAAGAAAGATTGATGTTGAAGAACGTAGAGCAAAGTATAATCAGAAATTCGAAAAACCAGTTCCAACACACTTAGTTGGATCCGTGAATGATATTGCAGAGCAACTCAGTTGTATACTAGCTGAACTCCGGAGATTAAACGATGTTGTTGAATATCTTGCTCCGATCAGCAATGATACTAAAGATGGTGAATAAAATAACCCTAACATCTTCTACTAATGATGTAAGGTTATTTGGGATTGTTATCAAAATCATATCCACTTTTTCATGTATTTTCCACTAAAATACTAACATTTTTTAAAAGAGGTAAGGATGAAACCAATAATTAAAGAGGGGGTAAGAATACTTCGACCATTCGAGTTTAACATACTATTGAATGCCATTCCAAAATTAGACCATCAGATACAATTAAAAACACTATTGTTCACTGGAATGCGCTATGCTGAGTGTAAAACATTTTTTAACAAACCAGAATGGTTGGAACAGGATTTCATCCATTTACCTTCAACCAAGAAAAAGGCACGTCAGCGAGAGCGTTGGATACGTTTAAACCCACGTGGAAAGGAAGTTGTTCAACATTGTCTTTCATTAAAAAAAGGATTACCCCATCGAGTTACCTGGTACGAGAATCTTCACCGTTGGATAAAGGACGCAAATCTTCAAGATACAGGTATGAGCATTAAAACAACAAGAAAAACATGGGAATCATGGTTACTTTTTTACTATCCATCTCATCAGATCCACATCATGCAATCTCAGGGACATTCAGATGTTGTTTCCTTTAAACATTATTTAAATATGCCATTTAATGATGAAGATAAGATCCATATGAAACAATTCGTAGAAGGATGGATCTGAGTTATTTTTATTTATAAATTTATTGTATTGTTAAAATTAAATATGTCATAACCAATATCTATTATTGATATTTATGGATATAACACTAGATGTAAAGCAAACATCATTAAGAATTCAGGATACAACCTCCACATTTCTTTCAGGTAAAGATTTCACTAATTTTAATATGGCATTTACAAAACAAACTGGAATCAAGGATTATCGAATTTGCGGTGTCTATTTCTGCTCTGAATCAAGTTTTAATATTATTTTAATGTATCAAGATAACAATGGTTCATATCTTGATTTGTGGCAAACTGATATGAATTCACCTGATGTAGTACATAGATTGGAACATATTAATAGGAGGTAAAGGCAGGAGGAAAATCAAGGAAAACCCCCTGCCAACATGGCAATACCACCAAACCTACCCGTATGTTCTATTCAATTTAAACATATGATAAATCACATTTCTTTTTTGTTTGCTTGTTCTCATTTGTAACTGTTTGTCTGTCCATTTTTAAAGTATTTTCAGGATCATTGATCTCTTCATCTATCATATCTTGAATGTGTTGCTGCTCCATCTGTGACATCATTTTATCTTTGAACATAGGTGAAAATTCAAAACGTAACAAATAACGGCAACAGAAATATGCGTGGCGAAACATCATATTTGCATATTCAAGTTCTTCAATGTGCTGCTTCTGTTGTTTCAATTGTTGCATGATCTCTTTGATATTAACATTTGATTTATTCTGATCCATCAAAAACCTCTTGTGAATTGTATTCTTCAAAATTTGTATTATTTTTATTTCTATAATCAAAAAACGGTGGATGATAAGGATGCGATCTGATTCCTTGTTGAAACGGTGCTTTGATTAATTTACCTGTAAATGATCGTAGTTTGGTTACTGGTTTATAACTCGGATAACCAAATGGACTTTCTCTATGTTGTTTCCCCCACACAAGATTTCTTTCCATCTGGAAGATATTTTTGCTAGGATATCCATCAATTGGAACCGTATCATGTTGTGTTTCATCAATGCTAAATGATTCCTTCAAGTTCTCAGTCATTTGTTGTAATTGTTTTTGTCTCAAGTTCTTTTTATCTGCCCAATAAATATCATCTGAAACATGATAAGAAATCCATCGAGGATTACGCATAATATTCCTTATAGCAGCATCAACTTTCGCAGGATGTAATTCATATTCCATTCGCTTAAACGTTTTAAAACGCACCCAGCGATTATTCTCACGATTCTGAACAAACAAGTAGAGGTCAAATCCGCGTAATCTATCTAGTTCTCTATTTCGTTCATATGAGTAATCATCAGCTTGTTCTTTGATATCATGCAGTTTTTTCTTTACCGCTTTCAATTTATCATGCAATGGACCCTGTTTATTTTTATCAAAAGGATCGCAATCCTTTGAATCAATAATACCATCCTTATCTGTATCAGCAAACCATGGTGTATGATGGTGAATTAGATAACTTGAGAAGAACTTATTTTTCATATGATTCCTCAATATTCTGATTGTCTATGAAGATATCCGCAGCTAAAGCATCGATATGGGACTCGAGAATCAAATGTGACAAAAAGTGTTCTTCCACAATATGGACATTTCATTTCTTTCCCCTGTTTTTTCCTGATTTACAATCTTCATTCAAACTAGATTTTGAGTTATTAGTGATAATACAGTTGCATTGCGATTCAGGAATCAGTCATCATCATTATTTTTGCAAATAGATTTCTTAGTTATGAACCGCATTGCATCTGTATTCCATCTCTCACCACCAGTACAAATGAAATACAATTGTATCTACAATTATTATGCTACGTTAAAAGTTATAAATCTTCTGATTTTGCAATGAATATATTTATACTAAAGTTATTTGATCATTTAATAGAAATGAATAAAAATTTAACAGAAAAAGATATGGATAAATATTTTAAAAAAATATTAAGGTGGGTAAAAAATAAACAAAATTATCAAAAATTAATAAACGCTAATGACGATTTTGATATAAGCGAACTTGTAGCTCAATGTGCGATATACTTAGGTTTTGAATTAAAAGATGAAATTGAAAGTTCCTTTATTTATTTTTCTTTAAAGAAAATCAGAGATGAAAAAATGATTAAAAAATAAATTTTTATAATATACTAAATTTTTAGGAAAAATTTGATAGATCAGATATATAAATTTACTATTTACAATGTTTAATTATTAATAAATATTTAAGTTTGTATTTTATCATAATAAATTTTATATAATAAAAGAATGCTTTCAAATTAAGGGGGTTCTAACCATACGAAAAAAAATCGCCATATTAATTCTTACAATTATTTTGATTAGTACTGCTTTATTAAAATCTACCATAGCAGAAATAAATGAAAATATTAATATAAAATCATCTATGATTCCAGTACAAACCAAAACATCACAAGAAATAAGTATTGGAAACATCTCAAGTAGTTTAGGAAAAATATTCATAGAAGTAAAAAATATTGGAAATGAAAATGCAAATGATGTAAATTGGGAGATTATTCTTAAGGGAGGATTTTTTAATAGAATTGATAAAACATCAAGTGGTATTATTGATCTTATTGAACCAAATAAAAACATATTAATTGAATTTATTGTACCACTTGGATTTGGTCAAATCAGCCTTGATATTACAATTGAAGATGCAATAGGTAAAACAATAACTGGTATGCTTTATTTGTTTTTTATTTCATTAGATACTGAATCTAATGTACAATTTGATATTATTGCAGAAGGAATTAATTCCCCAATTTATTTAACAAATGCAGGGGATGGTACAAATAGGTTATTTATTGCTGATCAAATCGGTAAAATCTATGTTGTTGAAAATAATGAATTAGTAAACCAGCCTTTTTTAGATATATCAAATAAAATCGTTGAATTAGATTTCACCTATGATGAAAGAGGGTTACTTGGACTTGCATTTCATCCAAATTATGATGAAAATGGAAAATTCTATGTTTATTATAGCAGTCCAAAATCAGGTGATAATATTGATCATGAAACAATTCTTTCTGAATACCAGGTTTCAGAAAATCCAAATATAGCAAATTCTTTATCTGAAAGAATTATCTTTAGAATTAACCAACCAGAGGCAAATCATAATGGTGGTCAAATTCTATTTGGACCACAAGGATATTTATATCTTGGTCTTGGTGATGGCGGTGGAGCTGGAGATCAACATGGATCTATTGGAAATGGACAAGATACAACATCTGCATTAGGATCCATTATTCGAATTGATATTGATTCAGGTGATCCATATACAATACCATCTGACAATCCATTCGTTAATACAGAAGGCTTAGATGAAATATATGCATGGGGTTTTCGAAATCCATGGCGTTTCTCATATGATGAAGAATTAAATACAATAATCATTGCTGATGTTGGTCAAGACGAATGGGAAGAAATAAACCTAATGGATAAACCAGGAAATTTTGGCTGGAGAATCCTTGAAGCAACACATCCATATGATATTGAATTAGCAGATGAATTGGGTATAGATATTAATTCATTAGAAGATCCAATCCATGAATATAGTCATAATTTAGGAAGATCAATAACAGGAGGTTATTTTTATAGGGGTCTTGAAAATCCATCACTTTATGGAAAATATATATTTGGAGATTGGAGTTCAAGTTTTGTAGTACCAAGAGGAAAATTATTTTATCTTGAAGAAACAAGCCCAGGTATGTGGCAACGGTTTGATTTAATCAATGACCAATCATTTAATCGATTTGTTCTTTCCTTTGGAGAGGATGAAAATGGTGAAATTTATGTTTTAAGTAAAACAACATTAGGACCCACAGGCTCAACAGGAGATGTAAGAAAGATAATAATTGAATAAAAGGAGAAAAATGAAAATGAAAATGATAAAAAGTATAATAATTAGTCTGATGCTGCTTTCAATAATTGTTTTTTCAGCGACAACAATGGCTCATCCACCACTTGACATGGAATTAACTTATGATTTAGATCAAGGACTATTAACCGTAACGATTATCCATGAAACACCAGCACCAACAGTTCATTATGTGAATCAAGTATTAATCAAACTTAATGATGAAACGATAATCGATGAAACATATGATAGTCAACCAACAAGTTCTGAATTTACCTATGAATATGCTTTTACAGCAGAAGCTGGTGATATAATTAAGGTAACTGCATATTGCAATATTCAAGGATCAATCACAAAATCAATTACAGTTCTAGATCCAACACAAGATGATCCACCACAAGTTGAAATTAAAAATCCAACAAAAGGTTATTTCCATTTTTCAGGAATACGATTATTTGCAACATATTTAGATATCATTTATGATACGATGGGTTTTGGTGGTTTTCGAGTACGACCTGTACAAGTTTTTACTGAAGATGATATTGATGCACCAGAAGATATCATAGTGAAAATCTATATTGATGATGAATTAAGAGATACCGCGGTTTATAATCCAAGTAATGGTCTTCATGAATTACAATGGACAGGACCTCGATTAGGTATATTTACTCTTAAAGCAACAGCAGAAGATACACAAGGAAATATTGCTAGTACGGAAATGGATGTTTGGTATTTTTGTTTCGTACCAGAATAATCCATATTTTTATTTAAAACTGTAGAAAAATAAAATATACTAACATACAAATTGAAAATATAAATAAAGATAATGAGGTTTGAATAGCTGATTTCGTTGCTAAGCTTTTTTCTATTGGTTTTTTCTGATAAACTATTATTGATATAATCGAAGGAATACATGATAAAATTGCTAGTAAATATAAATTAATTAATTCAGAATACCATCCAACAAAAGCAAGTAAAAGAAAATAAAATGATGTTAACCAGAAAAGAATTGTTATTAAAAGAAAACTGTTTTTTCTCCCATGTTTTACAATAAAATTTGTTTTTCCACCATGAATATCTGCTTCTTTGTCAGGTATTTCAAAAATTAAAATAACACATAAGAGATGAAGCGAAAGGGGTATGGCAAAAATAATCAAAATCATATCAATTGTTCCTGTGATTAGTAAATAACCCCAAGCAGTATTCAATAAACCGGCGATAAAATGTGGAATTTCACCAACACCTCTATAAGATAAACGAATAGGTGGAGCAGAATAAAACCAAGAAAAAAATGCTCCAACTCCAATAAATACAATTGACCATAATGGAATAAAGGTAAAAATTGCTAAAAAAACAGTTAAAAGAATTGATATTAAAATAAAAATGAATGCTAAATAACGAGTTCTTTCTTTTAATTCAGGATATTGTTGAAGAACACCACTACCACCAGAAAACCCAAATTGTCTATTATGTTTATCCGCTTCAAAATCATAATAATCATTGATATATGATGCTGATGCATACATAAGAAATATAATGATGAATCCTAAGAGAAAAATAAGTAAATTGAATTCATAGCCCAGAAGTAAAGCAAATAAATAACCTAACCAAAATGAAGGAAGAACAGCAATACCAATATGAGCCCTTGTTAATTTAATGAATTGTTTAAAATAGATTAATAACATCATTTAAATCCTTACATCATAATTTCATTACATTAATAAATATAACAATATTCTTATATTAATTTGTATCCTAATAGCTAATCATGAATGTTTACATTGAACTTGCTGATCCTTTTTCACCATGACCTCAATAATATTTACCAATGTATTGACCACAATTTGAGAAACCATAGGTTTCACTTTCAACTGATAAATCATAAAAGGATTCTCATGAATTTTTTTACCCGTCCACTTATACATCTCCGAAGCAGTTTTAATAGGGATAAGATAGCGTCTTGGAATGTAATTATACCCTAATTCAGCCCATTCTTGCCAACCACAATACCGGTCCAATTGTTTATCAATAAAATCACAAAATGAATCCTTGTGATTGAGAACATAATCTTTATGCAAATTATCAAGATCAAATATTTCTAATTCTTCTCTAGGAAAATATAATCGCTGCAAGGTATTATCCTCATGAATATCTCTAATAAAATTGATATATTGCATCGCACGACCCAGGAATTGTGCATGTTTATATGATTTATTCGTTAAACCTAATATTTTCGCCATAAATAATCCAATGACTTCAGCAGAACCATAAATATACTCAAGCGTGTCATCTAAAGTATAAAAAATTTTATGTTCCAAATCCATCTCCATCGATTTTAAAAATGCATCTATCCACTGTTTATCAAAACCATTATTTTTCGCAAGTATAACAAAAGAATCCACAACAATGTCTTCAGTTGTCTCACCCATCCATGCTTTTTCAAAACAGCTAACAAAACGATAAAATCCATCCTTATCCTGGGGTATTTGATCTACAAAATTATCTGCTTTTCGAACAAACGCATATAAAATAAAAACTTTCCTTCGAATTTTAGTTGGAAAGAATAAACTACTATAAAAATAGGTTCTACTTCCTTGTTTAAATATCTGAAATATCGTTTTATCAATTAGCATAAGACTTCTTAATCATATCAGCAACAATTTGCGATGAGATTATCACCATTGGTACACCAATACCGGGGTGATTATAATGACCAGTATAATAGAGGTTTTTAATTTTTTTACTTTGATGTTTCGGTCTAAATATCGCAGTCTGTTTTAGTGTATGTGCAAGACCTAGCGCAGTGCCTTTATAGGCATTATAACGATCTGAGAAATCGGAATGAGTAAAAATCCGTTTCACCACAATATGATCTTTAATGTTTTCTTTCGCTAATCCCTCCATATGATCAAGTACCTTATCAAAATACATTTCACGGACCTCAGCAGTATCTTCAAGGTCAGGTGCAACAGGGATTAACACAAATACATTTTCACCATTTTTAGTTGCTGCATCAGGATCTGTTTTTGATATGCAGGAAATATAATAAGAAAAATTTTTAGGCCATTTTGGATTCTTAAAGATATCCTGAAAATGCTCATCCCAATTGGGATGAAAATAAAGGTTATGATGTAAGAGATGTGTTAATTTTTTATCAATACCCAGATAAAGAAGATAGGCAGATGGAGCAATTTTTCTTTTTTCCCAATATTTCTGAGAATAAGATCGATATTTTTCATCAAGTAAATTCATTTCAGCCCATGCATAATCTGCATTAACAACTATAATATCAGCAGTATACTCTTTTTTACTTGTTTTCACTGCTTTTACTTGTCCTTTTTCAACATGAATTTTTTCAACAGGTTCATTAAAAACAAAGCTAACTCCTTGTTCTTGTGCAAGAGTATACATGGCATGGGCAAGAGCCGCTATCCCACCTTTGGGAAACCAGACACCCATATTAAAATCCACATGCGACATCAAAGAATACAAGGCAGGACTATCATAAGGACTTCCACCAAGAAACACAATGGTATACTCTAAAATCTTCCTTATTTTATCACTTTTAAAAAACCTTTTTGCATAATTATCAAGTTTTTCAAACATATGCAGTTTTGTTCCCTCATAGATTAAACGAGGTTTAAAAAAATCAGTGAGATGTTTATAATCTTTGTAAATAAAATCTCTCATTGCGATATCATATTCATACTTACTTTTTTCCATATATGTCTTCATTTTTTCTTTTGCACCAGGTTCAAGACTTTCAAATAACTCTAAATTCTTCTCAAGATCAGTTGAAATATCAACATAATCATCCTTATCAAAAAACACTCTATATGAGGGATCAAGACGAGTTAAATTCATGTAATCTTCAGGTTTTTTCTTAAATTCTTGAAAAAATTTTTCAAACACATCTGGCATCAGATACCATGAGGGACCCATATCAAAAACAAATCCATCTTTTTTCCAAACAGATCCTCTTCCACCAGGATGATCATTTTTTTCTATAACTGTAACGTTATGGCCCTGTTTTGCAACTAATGCTGCCGCGGATAGTCCACCAAAACCTGAACCAACAATGATTATTGATTTTGCACTCATAGTAATTTTTTTCCCTCTTAGTTTTTTATTTGAATGATATTTTTTTATTATATTATTTCTCATTATTTTTCAATTTCTTTTTTTAAAATGAATATAGACCATTAAGTAAAATGATAGCATACTAAAATTATAAAAAAAATCTTCAATGGGAATAGTAATAAATCTTCCCTGCCATATTTGATCAACTGTTCCACCAAATATTGCATCAGGATTATAGGTTACTATAGGTATACTAGTTAATAAATAATTAAATATTAAAAAAGCAACAAAAGAAATGACGATATATAACCAATAATCTCTTGATTTCAGTATATCTGAAAACCATGTTGCTGCAATAATGAAAAATGCAGCAACTGAAAACATTGCCAAAATAGTATATTCCTGATGATAAAAGATGATACCAACGATTATAAATAGAAATGAAAGGATGTAATAAAAGGTTTTATTGAAGATAATTTGTTTATCATTAAAAAAATATTGGAGATTTTCATAGATAAAAATACAGGAGTAGGGTACGACAATAAAGAATAATATCTCTTCTATGGGTAATCCAGCGATTTCCAATCCAATAAGATATTGTTTATTAAACGCCCAATCTCCTCTAAAGGTCACAAGAATATCCCAAAAAATATATGCACCACCAACGATAACTGTTGAAAGGAAAAGCGGTTTATAGTTTTTATAGTAGGGAAACACCCATTTAAATGAAAATAGGAGAGGAAAAATTAGTATTATTACATCGAGATATAGATAATTAATCTGCATGATAGCCACCTATCCACCCTCGGGTTTCTGATATTTTTTACTGGCATATAAGAACCCAAAACAGATACCAGAATGAGATGTACTTTTTTGATGATGTATCGCATGGGAATGAAGAACTCGTTTAATATATCTGCTTTTTGGCCGGAATTTGATTTTTATCCGCTTATGAAAAAAGATATCATGAACCAAAAAATATCCCAACCCATACAACATAACTCCGATACCTAATGCAAATTTATAATCAAATCCATCGAGAAATCCAGATAGAATAAGCAGAAATGATAACAGACTAAAGAATAATCCAAAGATATCATTTTTTTCAAATCTACCTTTACTTGGTCGATGATGATCTTCATGAAGAAACCACCCAAATCCATGCATAATATATTTATGTAAAAACCAAGCAACTCCCTCCATTAAAATAAATGTAATGAAAATTATTATTATAAAGATTGATATTTGATAGTAATCCATGTTTTTCATCTCCCGTACTTTTTGATGTTTATAAATATTTAATGGTTTAATTGAACAATTCGATTTACTAATTAAATCATTTACATTTTTATACAATACTAATTTTGAATAATAATAAATATTAAATATAAAGTAATAATTTAAATATTTTGATGATTATATAAATAACTAATCATATGGAAAGAAAATTTATCACTATAATTATCATAATAGCTATTCTAATTAATATCCTAATAGGAAGTTTTTTCATATTCACCTTAAACGCAATTCAAATTCCAAAAATTAATGCATCAATAGAAATTCTAGATATAACGGAAAATGATGTTATGATAAACACAAAAATCAATATGATAAATACCAACTTTTTTTCATTTATCATTGATAATCTATCTGTCAACTTAAAAAACTCCAATGGAAAAAAAATTGGTACTCTATATATTGATGGTGGAGAAATTAAATCAAATGAAAATAAAACATTTTATTCAGAATCAATGATTTCTTTAAAAGATTATGATTTTTCCCCAATAAAAACAGATATAACAGGTTCAATAGGTATAGACATTCTAGGTTTATTTAAGAAAAATATTCCATTATCTATACAGTTAACCGCATCATTTGATACAGTTCTTAATAATATGAACACACCAGAAATCATCATATCATCTCATGTCATCGATGTGAATGATAAAGGTATTATTTTAGCCGGAAATATTACAATTAATAACAAAAATCCTTTTAAAGTATATTTAAAAGATGTAGTAAGTCTAATATCAAATGATGAGGGCGCAGAATTCGGAAAAATTATCATTCCTGATACTTATATCAATTATAATAGTATAAAAAAAATTCCATTACATGCAAATCTTTCATATGAAGCATTAGGAACCAATAAAATAATTCTTAGTTTCCAATCAAAGGTTGGTGCAACTATTGCTGGTTTAAATAAATCAATTAATATTTCAGCAATAGCTGAAATTGACGTACCAGATATTTCACAATTCTTATTTCTTGATGAAATAATGGATATCTCAATATCAGCAGATTTTAATCTAAGATTAAATGGTGTTGAAACCATTGTTGGTTTGAAAATATATAATCCAACTGAAATTCCATTTCAAGCAATGAACCTTGTATGTAGTGTTTCAGGATCAACAGATAATAAAAGTATTTTAATAGCTGAAGGTCCTATGAATCCATGTGATCTTGGATCTCAAAAAGAGTCTTGTATTAAAACAACCATAATTATGAAATATGTTAACATTATTAAATCAGGGGGGGATAAATTAATTCCTGATTGGTATATAATTCGTATTGTTGGTGATTTTTCAATAAAAAACACTAATCAAATAATTCCTATTTCAATTAACGCTTATGTAGATCCAAATCTTTTAAATTAGAAATCAATTTTTTAAAGGAATGTTAATTTTCAATTTTTTGGGTAATTATATAATATATAAATCATGTTCCTTGTTATAGAACTATTGTTAGAAGGTGGTTATAGTATGATTGAAAAAAAGATTAAATGTCCTAATTGTGATCATAGATTTCAAGTAACTGGAAAAGCAAATGAAACTATAAATCTCTCATGTCCAAATTGTAAAACTTTTGGAAAATTCACCTTCAACGTATCTAAAGAAGAATCAAAAACCATGGATTGTTTCACTCTTAGAGGCAATGAATGCTTTTCGAAACTTAAACAATTTAATATTATAATGGGTTTTGTCCATATGATCCAAGGATTCTTAATGCTTTTTTTAAGTAATGATTTCACCCTTCCCTTAACCTATACAAGTCCTGAATTTAATTCAACAACTCAAACCATTGCTCCTGTAGCAATTTCCTTTATGGATATGCGTATTGGTCCATTGGTTGCATTATTTTTATTTATGTCCGCGATTGCTCATTTTCTTATTGCAACAATATTATATCAGTGGTATGTGAAAAAATTAAAAACTCATATGAATCCAGCTCGTTGGTTTGAATACTCGTTCAGTGCATCTTTAATGATGTTTATCATTGCAATGTTAGTAACAATTTATGACATCGGGACATTAATTGCATTATTCACGCTTACTGCTGTCATGAATCTTATGGGATTAATGATGGAATTACATAATCAAACAACACAAAACACTGATTGGACTTCTTATATCATTGGGTGCATTGCAGGATTTATTCCCTGGGTTGTTGTGTTTATCCCTTTAATAACTGCAGAATCAGTTCCTGATTTTGTAATTGCAATTTTCATAACAATTGCAGTGTTTTTCAACTTATTTGCAATTAACATGATTCTTCAATATAAAAAAATTGGAAAATGGAGAGATTACTTATATGGAGAAAAAATATACATTGTCCTTAGTTTAATTGCAAAATCTGCTTTAGCATGGCAAGTCTTTGCTGGAACTCTACGTCCTGCATAAAAGAAAAAGATCAGCGATATGTAGTTCTCCATTTCTCCGGATAATAACTGTATTAATCAATGAGCGGATAATATCAATTGGTCCAAAAAATTCTCCCTTACCAATGACCAGGACATAATCTCCACCTTGTTCATGAGGATCCCAACAGTAAATATAATAGGTACCCGGTGTGGAAATATTCATATCAAAGATAGGACCATAATAATATGATTTCCCTCCAAATGGTTCATAAAATGTTTCTCTATCAGTTCCTGGTTCAACATTTTCTTTAATTATTGCCCCATAACCATTTGGTATGGTAAATGGTAGTTCTTGATGAGGATTAGGAAGATCTGGTCCAACAACAGCAAACCAGGGAACAAAATCCTTGTAAACTTCTTCATAGACGGGTACAATTAATTCAATATAGATATTTCTTGGTTTATTTCCTATTTTAAATTTATACACATCAATATCTTCGCAGGGACTTACTCCATCAGTTTCAAGCCATGCATAGAAAGCCTTTGATTTCTCAATTTGTTTCCAAACAAAATATGGATTATCTTCAGTGTAATCAGATCGTTCAATATATGGTACATGTGCAGCAGCAAATGATGATCCTAATAATAGTATTAAAATAGTAATGATTCCGAACCTATGACCAAACATATATTTTTTAACCCCCATTAAAAAATGCACTGCTTACTAATAAATATTCTCTTTGTAACAAAGAAAATATTATATAAATCAACATATTTTACACTTAAATCCCATAATCTTTGTGCTAATTTCATATCATATGATTGTTTCGAAGATATTTTTATCTTCATTTTTTCAAAATATTCACCTGTTGACCTGTTAAGAAAAACATAGGTAAAATTCAATTCTTATTTTTTATCAGAATATAAATAATTGATTAATTCAAACCTAAAACCGCTTTTATTTCATTCTCTTTAAAACCAACAATACATTTTTTATCATTAATCACAATTGTAGGAAAGCTACAGCGAGGATTCCAATTTTCAACTTGTTTCATAATATTATCTTTTTCTTTTCCATCTAATTCATCAACAAAAATATATGAAAATTCAACACCAAGATCTCTTAATAATTTCTTTGTTTTATTACACCATATGCATGTACTTATAGCATATAACAGAATTTTCCCTTTATCTTTTCCATTAATTGTTTGCATAATTTTATAATTCTTGTCTAATTTCTTAATCTTAATTAAAAAATGTATGTAATTCGACTAAAAAACACTTATAAGCCTTTATATTATTAGATTTATGCATTCTAATAATAGGATCCACATAATTAATACTCTCAATGGAAAAATAATTATGAGAATTTGGTTTATCAAATAAACGGGGGAAACATTATTCAAAAAAATAAAAAAAAACCCAAAAATCATATTTCGCAATCAGATGAAAGATTAGATTTATGTTTATCTGCAGGAAACCTAGCCTGGTGGGAAATGGATGTAAAAACAGGGAAAGTAATTTTCAATGAAAATAAAGTAAAAATGCTAGGTTATAATTTAAAAGATTTTGAAAATGTTGATTACACAGCTTTCACTAATATTTTGCACCCTGATGATCATGAAAAAGCAATGAAAGCAATGAGCGATCATCTTATGGGTGATAAAAAATTATATCAAGTTGAATATAGAATAAAAACAAAAAATGGAGATTACAAATGGTTTTATGATAAAGGATCTGTAGTTGAAAAAAATAACAAAGGTGAACCCTTAACTGTTAAAGGTATAGTCTATGATATAACATCAGAAAAAGAAGCGAAAATTGAATTAAATAAAATAAATGAAAATTTGGAAAAACTAGTTGATAAAAGAACTAAACAACTAGAATCAATTAATGGAAAATTAAAAGATGAAATTATCGAACGGAAAAAAGCAGAGGAATATTCTAATAGAACCAGGCAAAATCTTAGAAATATTATTGACAGTGCAGGAGAAGCAATAATATCTTTTGATATGAACAATAGAATTTCTATTTGGAATAAAACAATTGAAAAAATAACTGGATATCAGCAAATAGAAGTGGTGAACAGAAGTGTTGGAAAATTAGAGGTATTTAATAATCCTGAAAATGTTATTGAAAAAATTAAACATATTTGCAGTAAAAAACCACCAATATTTATTGATATTATATTTAGAACAAAAGAAAATTACAGAAGAGTATTAAGAGTAAACGGTACAGAGATTAAAAGTTCAAATAATGAATGTATTGGAGTATTATTCATTGGTAAAGATATTACAGAAGAAATTGAATTACATAGAAAACTTTTGAGGGGAAATAGCTATTTAATAGCCGATAAAAACAATCTATCATCAATTGATTTATTATTTAATTTAGCTTCAGATGATTTTAATGGATTATTCATAACCCGAGGTAATCTAGATCAAATTAAAAGACAGATATCAACATTAAAAAATATTGATATAGCTCTACTCTCAGGTACAGATGTTGAAGAATCTGAAAGGATAACAAACCTTGAAATATTAAAAGAAAAAATTGATTATTTTACAGCTAAGAATAAAAAATCTGTAATTCTTTTAGATGGGGTACATTATTTAATATCTAGATTTTCATTTAATAATTACATTAATTTCTTATATGATCTAAATGACATTATTTCAAAAAATAAAGCAATTCTTTTTGTTAGAATTGATCCATCAATAATTGATACAAAACAAATGGCAATTATTGAAAATGAATTATTAATTCTTCCAAATCAAAAAACTGATGATTTAATTATTGAAGATAATATGTACAATATATTGATGTATATAAACGATCAAAATCAAGATAATGCTGTTGTATCTGTTAAAAAAGTTATGCAAAAATTTAATATTACCTATGTAACAACAGCAACAAGAATTGATTCATTAGAAAAGAAAAAATTATTATTTACAAAGAAACAAGGAAAAATTAGAGCGATATTTAATTCAGAAAAAGGAAAACAACTCCTTCAGAGAAGAAAAATAAATTAATTACAAACTGAAGTATCATTCAAATTACATATTCTTATAATTAAAACTCTTTTAAACATGAATTGAACTTGATTTTAAGTTATTATTATACCTAACCAAAGATTTTTAAGAAGTGAGGTATAAGATATGAAAAACCTAGTAGAAACCGCAATTGAAGCAGGAAATTTTAAAACACTTTTAAAAGCAGTTCAAGAAGCAGATCTTGTAGATACACTTAGTGGCGATGGCCCATTTACCATTTTTGCACCAACTGATGAAGCATTTGAAAAACTACCAAAAGGGACAATAGAAACATTACTAAATGATAAAGAAAAACTAACTAATATTTTAACTTATCATGTTGTTGCTGATAAGGTAATGTCAAATGATGTTGTAAAAATCAGTAATGCAAAAACAGTAAATGGAAAAGAAATATTAATTGATACCGAAAATGGTGTTAAAATTGATAATGCTACAGTTATAAAAACTGATATCGAATGTTCAAATGGTGTAATACACGTTATTGATTCAGTATTATTACCATTATAATTCTGAAATCATTATTTTACTTTAATTTAGTGGAGAGTTAAAGATATGAAAAAAAATTATATATTAATAGCACTTGGATTATTATTAACGTTATTAATTGTAACACTTACTGGTTGTATTGAGGAAGAAAAAACTAATAATATTGTTGAAACAGCGATAGCAAATGATGATTTTGGAACTCTTGTAGATGCTGTTGTAGCAGCTGGATTAGATGGTACTTTAAGTGACGAAACTACTGAATTTACTGTGTTTGCTCCAACAGATGATGCTTTTGGTGATCTTGATCCTGAATTATTAAATAATCTAGTTACAAATGATATTACCACCTTAACAAGTATCCTAACGTATCATGTTGTTCCAGGTAGTGTAATGTCAACTGATCTTAGTGATGGTATGAGAGTTGAGACTGTTGAAGGATCAACAATTGATATAACAATTGGAGATGGAAAAGTATTAATTAATAACGCCGAAGTCATCTCAGCTGATATTGAATGTAGCAATGGTATAATTCATGTAATAGATGCTGTGATATTACCAAATTAATTCTCTTTTTTTTATTTTATTAGGTGATATCTTATGAAAGAATTTAAAATAATTGAAAAAGTCGGACTATCTGAAAACAGTTATTCAAATGCTGTTAAAAATGCTTTAAGCTCAATAGATAAACAAATTTATTGGTTTGAAGTAATCGAACAAAGAGGCAGATTTACCAAAGATAATAAAATTGAATTTCAAGTTGTATTGAAAATAGGATGCAATTAATGATGATTGATTATGATAAATAAAACACTTTTTTCAATTTTTAAACAAGGAAGTAGAACATACTTTTACAGTAGTTTATTTTTTCCAACATACTTAAAGAAGGACGTTTTTTCTCTTTACGGTTTTGTAAGAAAAGCAGATAATCTTGTTGATTCCATTCCATCAGATATTAATGGTTTCTATGAGTTTAAAGAAAAATATTATTCAGCAATTAATGGATATAACATAAATGATATTGTTATAAATTCCTTTGTAGAACTAGCAGATAGAAAAAACTTTAATCCAGAGTGGACAGAAGCATTTCTAAATTCAATGGAATCTGATCTATTAAAATCATCTTATAAATCAATTGATGAAACTATTGATTATATGTATGGGTCTGCAGAAGTTATTGGGCTTTATATGGCAAAAGTTATGAGTTTACCAGATGAAGCCCTGTATCATGCAAAGTACTTAGGTCGGTCAATGCAATATATCAATTTTATTAGAGATATTGCTGAGGATTTAACTTTAGGTAGAATGTATATGCCAGAAAATGAAATGGAAAAATTTGGAGTAAATAAACTAGATTATGAGTATGTAAAAAATATTCCAGAAAAATTCATGACCTTTATACACAATCAATTAGATTATTATTGCAAATGGCAAAAAATTGCTGAAGAAGGGTATAAATATATTCCAAAAAGATATCTAATACCAATAAAAACTGCTTCAGAAATGTATAAATGGACAGCAAATCAAATCTATAAAGATCCTTTTGTAATTTATTATAAAAAAGTAAAACCAATGATCAAACAAATTATTACAACTACCTTGTTAAATATAATTGATTCAGAAAAACAAAATTATAATTTTAATATATGTTCATTACCTATACATATGTCTCAAGCAAAAAAATTATAAGAATTTAAATAATTTATAGAGGTCGTCTTATGAATATTCAAGAAAAAAATGATGATAATCAAGAATACACATGCCATATCTGTAAAAAAACCTTTATTGAATTACTAAACCATAATAACAAGGACATTTGTCATCAATGCTATAAGGAAATCCTTGAGGAATGAGATAAACTTATGAAAAAAATCACTTGGCAAATCATATTAGGTATTCTGCTAATAGTACTTTCAATATTTGGGTATCTTCTTCATTTTATAATATTTCGAGATGCACATCACATATTGATTTATTTAATAGGAGATATTGCTTTTGTTTTTTTTGAAATATTACTGGTAACACTTGTAATTCATCGACTTCTAGAACAAAAAGAAAAAAAGGAAAAACTTGAAAAAATAAACATGATTATTGGAGTATTTTTTAGTAAAATTGGAACAAAATTTCTTACGATAATCTCTGATGCAGATCCTGATTTAAATTCAATAAAGAATAAGCTAATAATAAATACAAAATGGACCAATGAAAAATTTTTCATAATATCAAAAAAAGTAACTCAACACAAATTTAATATTGATATCACAAAAATAGATGTACTACAACTTAAAAAGGAGTTAATGTCACAGAGTGATTTTCTCACAAGATTATTTGAAAATCCAATACTTTTTGAACATGAATCATTCACAGAATTATTACGAAGTGTCTTTCACCTACTTGAAGAATTATCCTTTAGAGAAAATATTGAAAAATCATCAGAAACTGATTTAAAACATATTGAAGGAGATATAAAAAGATGCTATAAACTCTTAGTAATTCAATGGTTATTTTATATGAGACATCTGAAAAATCATTATCCTTATCTTTATTCACTATCAATAAGAACCAATCCTTTTGATGAAAGTGCAACAATATTTGTAAAAGATAATTAAGATATAGATATTAACTTGAAATGATATATTAATATAGGTGATTATAATTTATATAATAATCAAAATTTTCTTTCAGTACTCTTGTGTTTAAAATTCCTTTGATGAATTTAATTGTGGAGATTGTAAATGAAAAATTCATTTATAAAACCAAAAATATTTGTAAGTAAGTGCATTGAATTTGACAATTGTAGATATAATGGTCAAATGATTAGTTCAGGTTTTGTTAATAAATTGAAAAAGTTTGTAGATTTTACGCCTGTCTGTGCTGAGGTAGAAATTGGATTAGGAATACCTAGAAATCCAATAAGAATTGTAGAAAAAAAAGGAATTATTAAACTTATTCAGCCTGAAACAAAAAAGGATGTAACAAAAGATATGATAGATTTTTCAAACAATTTTTTAAATAATTTGGAAATCGATGGAGCTATTATGAAATCAAAATCTCCATCATGTGGAATCAAAGATGTAAAAATATATCCAACAGAAGAAAAATCTGCACCCTTGAGAAGAGATAAAGGTTTTTTTGGTGGAGCAGTAATTGAAAAATTCCCATTATATCCCATAGAAGATGAAGATAGATTAAGAAATCATATTATCAAAGAACATTTCCTAAGAAGAATATTCACATCTGCTACTTTTCGAGAAGTAAAAAAGAAAAAATCAATAAATGAACTTATTTCATTCCATTCAAAAAACAAATTCTTAATCATGTCATATAATCAAAAAGAGTTGAAAGAACTAGGAAACATTGTTGCAAATAAAAATAAAAAACCAATATCTAATGTTTTAACAGATTATGAATATCATTTACAATTAGCGTTTTCAAAATCTCCAAGATGTACTTCAAATATCAATGTATTGAAACACACATTTGGGTATATAAGTAATCATTTAAATCCCAATGAAAAGAAATTATTCTTAGATTCATTAGAACAGTTTAGACAAGGACATGTTGGATTGAGTGTACCGATAAATATTATGAAATCATGGATAGTTAGATTTGATCAACCATATCTGAAAGAACAAACATTTTTTTCTCCATATCCGCAGGATCTTATTGATGTAGAAAATGTTAACTTTTGTGCGGCAAGGGATTTTTGGAAATGAAAATCGGATATCCTTGCATAAACAGGTCAATTAATTGCAGAGGAAACAGAACCTTTAGATTGAAATCTTTTTCAGAAGAACGATTAATTAAAACAGTTGCAAATAACTTACATTGCCTAGCAACTATCTTAAATTATAATATTAAAAATAATCTACTTTTTTTTAGGATTACATCAGATTTAATACCATTTGCATCTCATCCTATCTGTCAATTCAACTGGCAAGAATATTTTAAATATGAATTTGAAGAAATTGGGAAAACAATTCAAGAAAATAAGATAAGAATTTCTATGCATCCTGATCAATTTATTGTGCTAAATTCAAAAAATCAAGATGTCGTAAAAAGAAGTATTGCAGAATTGCATTATCATACTCAAGTTCTTGATTTAATGAAGTTAGATAAAACAGCGAAAATCCAGTTACATGTAGGTGGAGCATATGGGAATAAAAAAGAAAGCCTGAATCGATTTGCTTATAATTATATGAAATTAGATGAAAAGATTAAGAATAGATTGGTAATTGAAAATGATGACAAAACTTATTCTTTTAAAGATTGTTTGTTATTACATGAAAAGATTAAGATGCCTTTACTGTTTGATGTGTTGCATCATATGGTTTTAAATCATGATGAGTCATTGAAATTTTGTCTGGAAAAACAACAGAGAACTTGGGATAAGACTGATGGAATACCATTAATTGATTATAGCTCTCAAAAACCTGGTTTTAGACCTGGAAGTCACACAGAATCAATTGATTTAAAAGATTTTGAAAATTTTTTACATCAATCCCTACCATATGATTTTGATATTATGTTAGAAATTAAAGACAAGGAATATAGTGCATTAAAAGCATTAAAGATTGCTAAGAATGATAATAGAATTGTTAAAAAAAGTTGATATAATGAATGATACTCTAAAACAAAAAATAAGACATATGTTCGATGAACAAAGATTTGCTGTAATTGCAACTCAAGGAGAAACTGAACCTTATACAAATCTTGTTTCCTTTTTAATTGGAAAAAATTTGAAAAAAATCTATTTCCCTACTGCAAAAAATACCACAAAATTTAAAAATCTCTCTGAACACTCAAGAATATCAATATTAATTGATAATCGTGGTAATAAACCGTTTGATATAGAAAATGCTATGACAGTAACTGCAGTAGGAGAAACGAGTATAATAACAGATAGGAAAATAGTAAATTTTTTTCTTAAAAAACATCCATATTTAAAGGAATTTGTCAGTTCAAAAAATTGCGCTATGATAGAAATTGATGTTGAAAAATATATTGTAGTAGATAATTTTCAAGATGTAAAAATAATTAAGATATAGTCTAAAATGATGCAGAAAGAAAGATTATAAATAATAAGTAATTAGCAATTTTATAATAATAAAGATGATATTAACTCTTTGTAATAGTTATAAATTAATTATATATTATTTATTACATAATTATTTATTAGATGGATTTCATGAAAATATTTTAATAGGTTTTAAACCAATCTAAAATTTCATAATCATATTGTGATAACCAAATATGACCTTCTTCTTGATCTATTAATAATATTGAGGGAATATCATTTCTTTGTAAATCTGAATAGAAGTTTTCTGCACATTGTACAGGAACAATACCATCTTTATCACCATGTATTATTATCGTTGGAGGAAAAGAAGAAGAAAAATTATATGACCCCTTTAAATCAAAATAAGGTCCACGATTCGTAAGTAATATACTATCTGAATTGGCACCAGAATGAACAGCAATAGCATTAAATAGATTACCAAAGTGATGACCAATGTAGCTACACATAAAAGCGCCAGAAGAGAAACCTGCGCAATAAAGACGATTTTTATCCACCGGTAAATCAGAATTTACTAACCATTCAATCATGTTTTCAATCATAACAAAATCTTTAGAATTGGAACCATTATTAAAAATATCCCAGGCCCGAGGACCGGGTCTTACAGGTTTTAACGATTCAGCTGTAATAATAAAAAAACCTTCTTCTAATGCTTCTGCTGTAAATATTGTTTGATATTTGCTCCATTGATTTAATCCGATAAACCATGCAAAAGCATGTTGAACAGCACCATGAAATAAAAACAATACAGGATATCCATTTTCTGGAATTGTAATATTTGGTTGCTTCCAGAAAAAAATTCGATTGTTTAACACGTTTATATGAAAACCTGAAATAGAATCAAAATTTATTTCTTCAATAGTTATTTTACTGTTTACTGAGTTAAAATTTATTATTAATAGTAGGAATATTCCAATCACGGTATATTTATTTTTCAATAGTATTTCCCATTTCATAAAATTGTATAATAGATATAAAATGTTTTTGTAGAAAAATATTATTAAAATTTTAATTCTTTTACAGAATTATATATAAGATTTTTTCTTTTTTGTTTTTTAATAAATTTTTTATATTGCTCATAAATTTTATTATCGTGAAAAATATGAATGTAGGTAAAATTATAGACTTTCCCCAAGGATCAATTAAAGAAATAACCATAGAGGAAAAATCTTACGCAATATCAAATATTGATGGAAAATTATTTGCCATTGATGGAAAGTGTACACATCATGGTGGTATTCTAAGCAATGGCCGTCTTTCAGGAAAAGTAATAACCTGCCCAAAACATGGTGCTCAATATGATGTGACTACCGGTAAGAACCTTAAGAAACCACGATTACCTTTCGCTAAATCATCTGACTTAAAGAACTACAAGGTAACTATAGAAAATGAAAATGTAATACTTGAGTTATAATCTAGATAAAAATGGATAAAATTAATCATGATTAACACGTAAGTTTTCTTAAAAATTATTGAAAAAAGAAGCTATTAATATTAAAATTAAAAAATTTAAAGGATTCAATCTTGAATCGAAAAATCAAATAGTGAAATAGTATCTATTTTCTGTATACCAATAATAAAAAAAGTGTTTAGAATATACAATATTATTTAAATATGAAAATCATTTTTATCTGATAATGACAGATCAAGTACCTTACGATGTAATAGAAAAAATTGATAAGTTAGAGATTCGTCAGTACCCTGAGATATTATTTGCTGTGGTTGAAAACGATATGTATGATTCTGGATTTAATTTATTATTTCAATATATATCTGGAAAAAATAAAACACAAAGTAAAATCGCGATGACAGCACCAGTAATAACATCAGAAAAAATTCAAATGACTGCACCTGTTGTTACTCGAAATAATTATATGGCCTTTGCGATTCCTTCTTCTTATAATATGGATACAGTTCCTCTACCAACAAATCCATCTGTAAAAATTGAAGTACAACCTAAAAAAGCAATGGCAGTCCTTAGTTTTGGTGGAAGAACTCCTGAGACAAGAGTGAATAAATATATAAAAGAACTTATCTCTATCTTAAAAACTCAGAAGATACAGAGTAAGGGTCAACCGATATTGATGAGATATAACAGTCCATTTACCCCTGGTTTTTTACGAAAAAATGAAGTAGCATTAGAAATAATTGAAAAAGAATAATAATGTCTGGCACAAATTCCAAACTAAAATTATAATTATTTATATTGAGTTACATATATCTTTGAATAAGGAAAATTGATTACTGCTTTGTTTTATACTTCTTTTATTGTGTTTTAAGAAATCAATAAGAGTGATTGGTCTTAGAAATCATATTTATTGGGATAATGATATTTTGGTAAATTTTTCTTAAATTTTTAATAATTTAATTGATAAAAAGCATTATATTACAAAATAATTAGTGACATTTTTATTACATAAGATAATACCATTGCTTGAGTTTCAGCAGTATTAAATCCCATATAAAATGTTATGCTTCTCTCTGTACCTTGTATAATTTTGAGGTATCAAATCCTTCTTCTTCAGCGATATCTTTCATTTCATTAAGAAGCGTTTCATCGATAGTTGGTGTTCGGGAAAATAACCAAAGACTTTCTCGATTTTTAGTACCAATAACCGCCCATTGATAATTCTCATCTAAACCAATAACATTATAGTCTGAGTCGAAACCAAAAAAATTCACAATTAACTCACCATTTTTATTAGAACTATTTGCATATCGAGCAGTTCCTTCTACTTCCTTTTCCCGTCCTCTAAGAATACATTTATTTAACACATGAATAGTGTTTTCAGATTCCACAGTATATGTTGCTGTACTATTAACACACTTTTCTGAGGAATAACCAAAAGGATATAATCCATAAAATATCGGAAGCTCATAGACACTATACCATAGACCAGCATATTGAACTGCATCTAATTCATCAACTACATTAAGTGGTTCACCAGGATCATTATTGATACAACCAGAAAAAGACCCCATAAAAAGAATTAAGATTGTTATTAGTAAGCCAATTGTTTTCATAATCTTACCCTCATTAGTATTTTATCTTCGGAATTATTTTTTATATAGCATTTAAATTATTTAAATATTTATGCCCTTTCATTCTTTTAAATAAATCAAAGCGGATAATCCAATTTTAAAAATTTAACTTAGAAATTGTTTTAAACAAATCTACAATAAACAACATTTAATGGTATTTCGGAAATCTCAAAAAAATCGGGAAATCAAGTTATTAAAAAAGAATTGGTTATCAGGTTTTTTTCCCATTGAACTATTTGAAGGTATAAAACGTCAGCAGATTATAAGCACAGGTACTTTATTAATAATTATCCTATTAATTTCACCAATTATTATTTGGCTTTCTCATAGTCCAGTATCTATAAAAAATCCAATCATAGCCCTCGCAAAATTTAATGCATTTATGGCAATTTCTACTCTATCCATTAACTTTTTTTTATCAACAAGACTAAAATTATTTGATACTATATTTAAGGGGTTAGATAGGATGTATAGGGTCCATAAAGTAATTGGACGGTTATCCTTATTTTTTATTATCTTACATCCAATTTTTTTAATGGTTTCAAATTATCAAAAATTGAACATTATTTTAACATATATCTTTCCAATTGGTCCATTTGAGATAGTTATCGGAGTCCTATCTGTGTATATATTTTTACTATTGCTTTCATTGACTGTTGCGATTAATATTCCGTATCATTTGTGGCATAATAGCCATAAATTTTTTGGAATTGTTTTATTATTTTCAGGGTTTCATGCATTTCTTTCAGGATCTGATATTGGGAGCTTTCCTGTATTAAGATTCTGGGTTATTTATCTTTGGTCTCTTGGTATTGTTTCATGGTTGTACATGCTTTTGTTTTATAAACATGTAGGACCCAGATTCAAAGTTACAATAAATAAAGTAAATCATTTCGAAGATGTAACAGAATTGATGTTCAATAAACCAAAAAATTTTAATTATCAACCAGGACAATATCTCTTCATTCGTTTTCCACGTTTTGAAGGATATAAAGAATTATTTCCCTTTTCAATATCCAGTGATCCATCTCTAAAATACATGAGAATTTCCGTAAAGAGAACGGGTGATTTTACCTCAAAACAAATCCCTCAATTAAAACAAGGAGATAAAGCAATTATCATGGGGCCTTATGGTAAATTTGGTGAGAATTATTTGAAACATGATAAAGATATGCTTTGGATTGCAGGGGGTATTGGCATTACTCCTTTCTTATCCTTGGCAAAACATGAATCAAAATATCCATCAGGTAGAAATATAATACTTATTTGGGTAACAAAGGATAAAACCACAGCTTTTCATGATAAAGAATTATCTGCTGAGACAAAACAAAATCATAATTTTATGTATATTCCTTGGTTTTCAAGTAAAAAAGGTAGATTAAATATTCATGAAGTTGAAAAGATTATAAAAAACAAAATGGAAATGAATAATATTAAGATTCTTATGTGTGGCCCTCCACCGATGATTTATAGTTTATCAAGGGCTTTTCATAAATCCGGTGTGACATATCATAATATTATTTTTGAAGATTTTAATATGTTAGACTAAAAAATTTTAATAACATTAATAGATATGAGGAGAAATTCATTATATTACTAGTAAAAACGTGTTCAAATCCCTTCCCCTGCAAAATTATATAAATATAATAAATAATATTATTTTAACTGGTGATTATAGGTATAATTGCTCTCTAGCAATTTCTCCATTATTTATGCAATTGCAAGGTCTCTAATATATAATCCATTAGTGGAATCCGTTCAATGAATTTTTCAATTAATTTCATAATTATATCATTAGTTGACCACAAGTTTTTTGGAGTGACAAGCGAAACTGAAAGGAGACAATAATCACTACTGTTTTCCGTATTTATTATTTTTACTTTTCCATCAAAATATTCATGTTGTTCCGCTGGAGCGGTAATAGATACCTGTATGATAATGGATCCATCATCGGGTTTAAGATCTTCTCCACGGAATGGGGTAAACAGCCATTCACCCCATTGAGGCCATTCAGTTATCTCCCAATCAATTTCTGATCCGGGATTGCCATCGTTTTCTAAAGTAAAACTGCTATTAACGGCGCCACCTGGCTTTATATCGTTCCAAATAAGATTCCCTGTGCATCGTAATCCTTGTTTTCCTTGAAACTCAAATGCACCAATATCTGGAGAACTTCCAGTAGGTACTGTATGCGCATCAAAGTCAAGAGGATACCCTAAAAAAATTCCTGCGTTTATTGCCGGACTACTTGATTGTAAATGAAAATCATTATTCTCTGTATTAATAAAGAGTGGGTCTGCGAAATAAGAGTTATTGTCAGTTCCTAACAAGAGATAATCATTGAAATCTCCATATTCTTCATGCCATTTAAATGGCGTAGTGATTGATGAGAACCAACAATTATTATCTGAAGAAAAACCTGATGACCCTGTAGCATCAACAGTCAATAATCTATCCTGAACGGCTATGATATTATTGTATAGATTGACATTGGAGCAATCATATAAGGCGATGCCCCGTGATTCTTTGTGGCCACTATAAATATTATTATTATGGATACTAATACCGTTAAACCCTCCATTATATTCATTGATATGTATGCCCCAATGATTCTCATCCATACCAGTTATAAGATTATAATAAATCTTGTTTTGTTTGAAGGATTTTGGAAAATCATTCCAAAAACTAATACCATGTTTTCCATTATCATGAACATAGTTAAACCGAATAGTTAGATTTTCCCCCTCATATCGAAATCCATCTCCTTTTGGAGAATGAGATAATTCATTGTTTTCTACAACTGCATCATCACCCATTAAATAGATGTTGTGATAGTATTTAGATTCACCATTTTCGTATATCTGATTATTCGCTATAAATGCATGATGTCCTTCGACATATACACCATTTTTATAGTTGTTGTAAATTTTTGAATTGGTAACGGAAATGTAATGATTATCTAGACTTAACCAGTTAAATAATGTTTTTCCTCCTGCTGATATTCCTCCTCCTTGTTTACAATCATATATCTCACAGGAATTAATGGTGACATAATCTCGAGTTTCTATTCGTATACCACTTGATTCTGTGATATCATGGATACAAATATCTTCCAAATGAATTTGTCCCTGTTTATCTCCGTTTATTTTGATTCCCTTTTCAGATTCTTTTAATTCAAAATCCATTACAATGATATGTTCAGCATCCTCAATTTCTATACACAATCCTTGGTCTGTAGTGATACAGGGGTTTTTTCCATCATCATATGATGTATAAATAATTGGTTGTTGATATGATCCTGATGAACTAATCTTGAGAGTTTCATTCCATTCTTGTTCTTTTTTAAATAAAATGGTATCTCCTGGATTAAATTGGTATGAATTTACTTTTGAGATGGTTCTCCAGGGTGTTTGAGGAGATATTCCATCATTTCCATCTGAACCATTTATAGCATCGATGTAATAGTTGACGTTATAAGAAACATCATTTCCAATAGGGTATATAAAATTAGATGAGATTGTTGTTCCAATGGTTAAGAGATTAAGGATTAATAAAAAAAAGATGGCAATGATTGCTTGTTTTTTTCTCATGAGATATTCCTACATTATTAATATTATTGATACTATTTAATATTTTAAATTTATTGGAATGATTTTTAATGTATATTATATGGTAGTATACATAATATGATAATACTTATTTACTAGAAACTGGTGTTCGAATCCTTTCCCCTGCATACTTATGTTTTCAACAGGAGAAAAACCTTCAATTTTAAAGTATTCATATTGTTGTGGTGAAAAAAAGAGATTTAAACCCTGGAAACAATTTAAATTTATGTTCGTATCACAATGAAGAATACATAATAAAAAGTATCGAGCTTTTTTAACTTTTGTAATATGTGCCCACCTCATGCATATAATAATTAGCACGATTGTTTTAAGATAAAGAAAAACAGACTGATTTCATTTATGCATTACTACATATATAATCTTATCAATTACTCGGTCCTGCATTTCTCCTAGAAGTGATTCATGATAAATTCCCTAATCTTTTTATGATGACCCAAACGTCTGACGATATATTTTGTGACTTTGACTATTTGTGTGTCAAATAATCTTGTTACAATCAACCCAACAATAAATATAAGAACGCCCATGACAACTGCAAAAAAAACACCTATTTGTCCAAAGAACGATACGTAGAAGAATGTAACTACCCCGCCTAGGACCGACATAAGAGCAGCCCGGATAATAAAATAAAGTCTCTGTAACCACGTAGAAAGTAACAATGCCTGTATCACCGCTCTTTTTTCGATAACGCGTTCAGGTCCAGATGGAACAATTTCTATCTGGTGAAATAAGTTTTTTGTATAGTTGAGATCTGATAATTGTAATATCTTTTTTGCATATCTAGCGTCCGATAGATCCTTAGAACTTGCGGTTTCAAGCTCCACCATAATCCTCTGAGATATCTCAGCTATGTCGTCGTCTATCAGGAAGTGTTTTTGCGCCAGTTTTGTCTCCTTTTTTATAGAATGTATAGACGGTTTTCTCCTCATTTTTTTCCTCTTTAGCAGATATATTTTTAGTTCTATATAACATATATTGTACAATCAATAAGAAAAGCGGAGAGAATTTTATTATATAATGTTTCAAATTTTGTAATACATCAAGATACTCTCTTGTAATTATTAATGTTATAGTAGTTTAAATTTATTAGATTTGATTTAATTAAGGGATATCAATTCATTTGAAATAAAAATATGAGCAGACATCTAGATCAAAACAAAGAGAATGTTTACCAGTTATAAATAAAAAGAGATTTTGAACAAATATTCAGATGCGCTAATTTTTTCAATTTCAGCTTCATTTTCTACTGTTTTATGAGTCCACATGGAGCCCCCATGGGTTTTCTTCTGGATATTGCTTGGACTGGTCTTAATTTTGCATACCATCGTTACAGTTAGTAGGCAATGTAAATGTGAATAGAATTTCAAAAAATCACTATCTCCAACAGAAATAAAATTTGAAAAATTGTCCCAAACAACGATCGAATACCAATGTGGACCAGATTAAAAGAGACTTGAACTTGAAGTCTAACTCACTTCCCCTGAATATTTATTCATATAAAGATATTAATATTTGACTGGTGTTTACTGGTAAGTGTCTTTTTACCATTAAATGATAAAAATCATAAAAACATATGATACTAGAATTATTAAGTAGAGTGACATCCATTTTTTAGCATTCCATTTTCTAATGATATCTCCATCCATTGGTTTTAATGGGGTCATATCAATGGTTAGAGTCATAATCAAAAAGATAAATATCATTTTAAAAACCACATGAGATACCATAAAATTTATAACAAATATGATAGCAGCAACTATATAAAAAATAATATTTGATTGAAATAACATCTGTGCATATCTTCCATCCTCTTCATTTTCTGCAGTATTATAAGATGCAAGAGAAAAAGTATTACCAAGAAATGAACTTGCTATTGTAAGAATAGCACCAAATGGCCAGAGGACATGATATGTTAGAATATTTAGTTTAGATGAATAATGAACACGCAGTAATTCACGGCAAATATAGATAAAACCAATGATAACAATATTTATAAGAAACAATGATAAAATTTCATCAATACTAGTACCCCATGTCCAACTTAACGCAATAGAAAACACGACAACTGCAATAAAGATGTGAAATAGTTCCGTGGTTGACAGTGGAATATACGGAATTCTAAACTTGTCTAGTCTACTTGATAAATTCTTTTTGGTTGCTTTTGAATCAATAATTCTTTCACTTGAATAATCACTTAGAAATTCAATTATAATACTTCCAAAAAGTTGCCATAGACCAATTGTTGTTACTGTTATTATCGTTGCTGCAAGGGGAACCGTTTCTCTTGGTAGTATGGTATTCAATGGGCTTTGTTTTATTGCATTATTATCTTTAAAAAAGGTAGATGAGGAATATGTCACCGCATGGTTATAAAGTTGCTTTATTTCAACAGGAGATAATGCTCTATTAAAAATATAGGCTTCATCAATTAAACCATTAAAAAAATACCTACCATTTCCAAGTTGTCCTATGTTTAATTCAGCAACATTTTTTAAATTTCCAGTTGCAGGTATTGATTTCCCGCGTACACCATTAATATATTCTGTTAAGTTGGAACCATCATATACCAAGGCTGCATGGAACCATGTATCCCAAGGAATTGTTATGTCACCATTTGTTTCGTAATTTCCCTCATCCGTGTCAATTTCAATATGCAGTGTTTCTGTATTTCTAGAAATTGCTATACATGTATTATAAGTTAAGCTGGTAGTGTGGCTACCAAAAAAAGCTGGCCAACCTGAACCTGAGTATTTAGGGGCTTTTACCCAAAAGGAATATGTTAAGGAATTCCAATTACCAAGAGTTGAAGGTGGTAAGTTCACATACGTATTTATTCCATTAAAATCTAATGCTTTCCCAGATATTCCATCAGTCCAGCTTCCCTCAACTATTGTGCCATCATGATTATTACCTGATAAATCATGCAGGATCTCGCCATTTCCCTCATCAAAACCATAATATGCTATTAATCCTTGGTTCGAAATTTGATTTTCATCAGCAGGAATAGATGTTAATAATGTAAATAATACAAAACTAGTTATTAAAAGAATTACTATTTTTACGCTCATTTTACCTCTGGTTATGTTAATAAGTACTTAAATAAGTATTATCCTTCAGTCTCTGTTACTCCCCTTAGCCATATATCCCAACCATAAACATAAGCCTCAGTAAAAGCGTTCATATCATTGACAAGATTTGTTACCTCATAATCAGCCAGGTTTTCTGCGTCACGAACTTGATCTTTTAATGAGAAAAATAGAAAACCATGTTTTCCCTCTGGCCAAAAACGATAATAAATGACTTCTTTCATCTCACCATCATCACCAAGATAAGCACATTTTCCCACTCCACTATTATCAAATGTTCCAATATATCCATCAAAATTTGCGCTTCCCCCAAGATGATAAATATACCCTTCTTTAGGATGATCTGGAGTTTCAGTTGTACACCAGTATTTGCCCCAGTCTCTAAAATTACAAGAGGGTGCTGTTTCTTTTGGCGGGTTTCCATTAAATTCAAATTTTAATTCATAATATTGAACATATGGTACAGGATCCCAATAAATTGTTGCAAAGGTTCGATGATCTGTAAAGCTATATTTTGCGTTAGGTCCACAACCCGGGCCTCTAAAATTATTATATCCAACTTCCATTGTTGGTTGAAACCAAATCTGTGCAGAGTTATTGTCATCATTTGAATCATCATCGGTTTCATCATTATCAGTTATTTCATCATTTGATGGTGCGGCAGCTGCACATCCCATCATTGAAAAATGAGATATCTTGGCTACAGCCCAATTCATTATATCATTGGCAAAACTATCTTCAATAACTTCCCAAGTATCTACATTTAGAACATATATTTGGATATCAGTTTCTTTAACACCGGGTGGTAGGTTATATTGATCGTAATTAATGATGAGGTCGATGGGAAATTTGAATGAGATACCGTTTGGTCCAAATTCAAAACATGAAAACATAATAATACTGGGATCATCAACAGGGTTGCTAATTGATTCTACAGTTATTTCAACTGTTTCGTTAATAGCTCTTGGGAGAACATTTATCTTTATGGCATCATCAAATAGTTCAAATTCACCACCAGATGCATTTACTTTAAATGAGTTTTTTAAACCAATCTCATAATTAAGATAACTATTGCTTAAATTATCATTGCTCTTAATATCATTTCTTTGCCTATCATTGCAACCAGTAAAAAACATCGATATCACTAAAAAAATAGTAATTATGATTATTATTTTTTTATCTTTAAAACTCATCATGTAAAGATAAATATTACATACCATATATAAAATTAATCTATATTATGTTGAAGTCATTATAAAAAACTTTTCGGATTCGGGATATAATGTATTTTTTTCATTGATTATCTACTATTCATTCAATATACAATAATCAACTTCTGATAGATTTTTGATTTATCTTTATCCCTTTTTCTGCCTCCACTCCAAAACCTGCATACCGTAAAACAGGTTTATTGTTAACATTTAATATGATTAATCAAAATAAAAATATTGTAGTGAGTATTTTATTAAAACTAGTATTGAATAATAGTTTTATAAATGAAATAAACAGTAGAATAAACTAAGTCATTGTAACATATTAACTAATATGTTATAAGTTACCTTTCAAAGTAAACTAAATTTTCCTACCAATTACTAATCGAAAAATATCATAAAAACTTTTAAGATTTTCAGATTGTCTCTGTAACATTCATTAATGGTATTATAAAGAAACATAATTGAAAAAATAGAAAATATATTAATATAAGTATGTATTTAAAATTATAAATTTGGGGGAGCAACATATGGAAAAAAAAATGATTATTTTATTCTCTTCTACAATAGTAGCAATCATTTTAATAGTCAGTTTAACGATATTGTTTTTTAATGATGATGTTGATGACAAGATTCAAGAACCTACTATTACTATTGATAATAAAATTAGTCCTTATTTAAGTCAACAATTAACGGTTGAAATACTAAGAATAAGAAACCGTGGCATCATTGATAAGATGCTTACTTTTGGAACGAGTTGGAAAAACCCCCCTACTTTTTATTATGTTGCTGATGTTGATGGAGAAATAGCTGATACCAGTAAAATAGAAGCTTCTGGTGGTGTTGCTGGTGAGGGTACTTTTAATGAATGGGATACCATTCGTATGGAATGTCGGGTGAATTACAAAATCCCTGATGAACAGATAACTTCTGATATTGAATTATCAATCATGGAGATACAAAAATCAGGTTTTCTTGGAAGAAATGAGAATCATATTGAAAAGGAATCAATTCATCTTGAGTATAATTACCGAACCGGTCATTGGACAGGTGATGATTATTTAGGTGACCAGGATGGGTATGGTCATGTTGTTGGAGATAACTATGAATTTTGGTTCAACATCTACCAATCAGACTATGATCATGATAGCATTCCTTTTTGGGCAGAAGTAAACATATACGGTTTGGACCCTACCATAGATGATTCAATGTTAGATCCCGATAATGATGGAATCCCATCAGATTGGGAATGGAAATATGGATATGATCCATTAACCTGGGATAATCATCAACAATTAGATCCAGATATTGATGGAATCGAGAATATAGAGGAATATATGCTGGCAGATTATTTCTCAGATCCTTATTCTCCAGATATCTACATTGAGGTAGATGGGATGGAAAAAAATCCAAATGCCCTATTAGATTGGGAACATATTTTTTATAAAGAATCGCAACAAATGGTCATTGAACGATTAGCCCAACATAATATCAATGTCTATATCGATGATGGATGGCCTGATGGCCCCGTTAATGGTGGTGGTGAAATGGTTGAGTTTGTTGAAACCTTGGATGAAGTGGTTGGTGGCCATATGGCTCGTTGGTATAAACATAATTTTGCAGATGAACGAAAAGGGGTATTCCGCTATTTTAATGTAGCAAATAATGCGGGATTCATTACCCCATCTGAATACAATACCTATGATCATATTGTTATGGATTCAAGTTTGAAAAAAACATATACAAAACGTTATGCTTTTACTCCAAGATGGCAACGAGTTGTTTTTGCAAAAGGTGCATTACATGAATTGGGTCATAGTCTTGGTCTTGTTCCAGGTATTTTCCCAGGTATTGATAATATGCCTGGTGGAAATATGAGATATCCAGATTCTTTAACAGATGAAGAATATCAAAGATATAATGATGAGTATCAAAGTGTTATGAATTATAATTATATTTTTAATGTGTTTAATAATAGAAAATTATTTGATTATTCGAATGGAGAAAATAGTGAGATCTATGATTTTGATGATTGGGCTCATATTTATGTCCCTTCTTTTCAGGTTGATTCTCAAATAATTGAGAATCCAGCAATGGAAAATTTTGATGATTTTGATATCATCTTTAAGGATCCAGAACCAGTATATAAAAGTTGGATTTTCCATATGAATCTTACAAAAAATTTTAATGATGAGTATTCTGATTTGTTTTATTCTTCAATTGTTGATAAGAAGGATTATTTGATGAGAATATATGTGAAAGACGAAGATAGTAAATTGGAAAATGAGACCATTTATTTTAGGATATATATTAAACCGATTATTGACCCTGTTGTAACCGTATGGTCTCTTGTTTCTGAAGGAATATATCATAAGAATGATGGTGTTTTCAATTTTTATTCGTTTGAAGATGAATTTGATGATATTCTTGATATAATCTAACGGAAAACATTTCTATAAAACTAGTTTTCTATATGGACTCTTGAGTAGAATGAAAAAGGATAATTTTATCCAAAATGAATCTACCTCAAATTTTATAAAATTAAAAATAGTATCAATCATGTGAATTCAATCATATAACTATTGAAACTACTATTTTCACTTTAAATCTAGTGTGGTTAATATATTTATTATTAACCCTTCTTGGATTGAATTCTTTTTTGTTATTCAAATTATTTACATGAAGATTGCTGAAAATGAGCTTTTGTAGGTTCTTACAAGAAGTATAAGGTAAACTATTTATCTATGCGAATTCTTTATTATTTTTGATTTAATGATGTGGATATCAATAATGGTTATTCTTGCAATCAGCTCAATATTGCTGGGAATCATAACTGTTTACATAATACATAAAAGGAAAAAGAATGGATTATTTATCGAAATCTATTGTTGTTTGTAAATCCATTGAAAACATAGAAATGCCCATTGCTACGTCTAACCATGGTTTTTCAACACCTTTGCCATCCTTAGGATTCTCAAAAACATATAAACCAAAATCTACAACTAATGCATGCATAGCAACAAACGGTCCAACGATTCTAAAAGTCATATCTCCAAAGGCACTATCAAATAAACCAAATGAAAAATATCTTCCTAAACTACTACCAACTAAGATTTGAGCACCTTTGATATCCATATAATCCATAATTGAAAGATTTTCAGTAAAAACATTGAGTAAGCTATAGAGCAATGGATTATCATCATCAATCTCAAAATAATCCTTTATTACAGAAATATTAGTTTTTAGATTAATCCCTTGGATATTGTATGCAAAAATACTGCCAAAATATGATGCATAAATCCAAAAGTGAGGGCCAACACAAAGATGAGAATCAGTTCCAATTGCGTTTGAATAAGCTTGATAATCAGGCGTATTTTCTAAATTTTTTAATCGATTGATAAAATCCATATATTCAATCTCTTCCTTTATAATTCCATATTTTTTAAGAATTCCAAACACGTCAAATAATGAAATATGATTGTTTCTAAAAAATCCATTACAAAAAAAAATGTCATGTATATCATCAGCATCAACCTGAGATATATTACATAAGATTGTGCATTCATCTCTATTTTGACAGCCTAGTGGACCAATAGCAAAAACATAATTATTATCTGAAATATCTGTCTCTCCAATATCATTATTTCTTTCATTATTTCTAAAAAAGTAAAGATTAAATTCACCAATTACTGAAGGGGTTAGCAAATTGCCAATAATAAATATGGATAATAATCCAAAAGCAATTTGTTTTTTTGAAATGGTCTGCCTCTTTTTTATTTGAGCGAAATGCTCATTTCTTCCTTTTTTGCTATTCATTTTTTTACCTCTGAAGATATTTTAAAAAGTCTTCAAAGGATATATTGAAAAATTATTTTGATAAAACCTAGCTATTACAATTCTTGGCAAACATGAATAAAATTTAAATAATGTTATCTTTTGCAATAAATTATATGTACCAACTGGATTTGAAAGATAAAAAAATACTTTATGAATTAGAAAAAAATTCAAGACAAAGTTTTTCACAAATTGGTAAAAGAGTAGGTTTACATCGTAATAATGTAATATATAAAGTTAATAACCTAATAAAAAATGGTATTATCAGAGATTTTTATACGGTTATTGATAGCTATGCTCTTGGATATACTTTCTATAGATTTTATATCAATTTTCAAGATATTAATCCAGAAATAAAAAAAGAGATTATTAATTATTTTGTAATGTATAGCTATACCACAGATGTCCATGAAACAGATGGTCAATATGATCTAATAGTCATTATTGCAGTTAATAATGTTAGAAATTTTTATAATTTTTGGCAAAAAACATTAATTCAATATGGTAATTATTTTGAAAAACAATTATTTTCTATTTATTGCTCTGAAAAGCACTATGATTATAATTTTTTAGTAGATGATAACAAAAAATTTCAAATAAAAAATTATAAGATAAAAAAATCGTATTTATTCTCATCAATAAAAAAAAATGATATTGATCACATTGATGTAAATATATTAAGAAGTATTGCACCAAATGCAAGAAAAAAAATAATAGAAATTTCAAAAGAACTCAATATAAGTACGGTTACAGTACAAAAAAGAATAAATCGATTAAAAGAATTGGGTATTATACATGGATTTACTATTGGTATCAATTTTCCTAGTATAGGCTATAAAATATTCAAAGTAGATATTAATCTAAAAAATAAAAAAATTATTTATTCAATTATAAGATATTTGGAAAGCAACCCAAATTTAATTGGTTTATTACATGCCGTTGGTTATGAAGATCTTGAACTAATGTTTATTTTACAAAATTCTGGTGAGCTTCATGACATAATGGAAGATATACTTATTAAATTTCCAGAAGGAATAAAAAAATATTTTTATTTTAGCGTAACGAGAACATATAAATGGATTTATATGACTTAAAGTTTAATTAAATTATTACCTTAAATATTAAGGTATTTTTCTAGGAGTATATTCCAATTAGTTGCTTTAGAAAAACAAATAGAACAATAAGGTATTGGATTAATTTTGAATTTACTATTTATTGGTGTTCTCCATATAAATTGATCATATTGACATTTCAATTCAGGAAAGTATATACTAAATCCATGAGTAGAATCATCAGTAACACAATTAGTTATCATTATCAAATTATTGATATTATTCATTATTTTAGTACAGATAATTGAAAGTTGTTCTGAATCAGTTATGTTATTGAGTTTTTCAGCAAAATCATATAGATCAATAAAACAATCATAACCAAGTTGGTCTATTTGAAGATATAATGTATAAAAAGAAAGCCACCATAATTTATTATATTGTTTTCCATACTCTCTTGTATCCAATCTTGCTTTTTTAATATCATCCCTACATTGATTCATATTATTGATTAAAAAATCTGAAAGATTCCTAATATTATCTATTAAATTCTGGATACTACTAAGATTGCTTGCTGATAAATCTGTTTTGTAAACTACAATTGGATACCAATTAGGAGCTTTGAATTTAAAAAATATTTTTGATGATAATGTTTTCGGTTTGAAGCTTTCAACTATTTCTTTTGAATAATGTTCTGGAGAGATCATAGGATTATTTGCAACAATATCAAGGGTAGTTGTGAAATTCCATTCAGTATCTATACCTTTAAATAATGAATCATTATTAAATGAGTGCTCCTGATTTGATATCATGTAATGCACATAAGGCGCAATTTGATAAGCAGCTTCAAGACTTCCAGTAACACAAATTTCAAATCCCATAATATCAATTTTATTAATTCCATTATTTGTCACATTTTTTAATGAATCACTATAATCTAATAATGATAAAAAAGAAATTTTCCTTAGACTTAATTCTCCATCCATATCACACCCAAGACCTTGCCAGCCACTTCCATGGGTTGATTGAATAAAAAATGCATAATGTTGAGCTGGATACTCTTGAATTGTTAATGATATAAATTTTTGTAACGTATCTTTATCGGCTAAATTTGATTCTAATTCGTCCCAAAGAAGGGGTTCTAATTTATTTTTTCTTGCATAATAATAACAGGTGTCATCTTTGTTATTTCCATCATAAAGTGCTATTATATTAATATCATTTGTTGAACCAGTATTAGTTAAAGCTTTAAAGATATGATTTTTATTTTTACTCTGATGATTATCATAAGCTAAATACATCATTACTGTCCATCTTGCCTCGTTGGAATGTTTTGAATTAAATTCTTCATTATCGTTAGATATAGATTGTAATTTATTTGCAGGAATAATCATAAACGTATTCATAGGCATTAATAGAAAAACTAAAAATATTAATAATAATTTATTATCCATATATTTCATCAACTGTTGACTCCCTCTTTTTATAATTTATAAATATATCAAAATGTATAACTAATTCTGATAAAAATATTTCGCCTGATATTTCATTATAATTATATAATAAATAATTTAAAATAATAATTAATAAATATCCCTCAATACTTCATGTAATATTTCTGATATTTACCTATTAAGTCTATAAGCTTTTTAAACACTCAGTACAATATTAAGTATTTACATCATATTAAGATAAATAAAACAATTAACATATCTTGCATACGGGAGCACTTTTATTCTATAAACCTATTATTTTTACCGGTAAATTGGTGTTCAAATCCCTTCCCTGCACTATATCTATCAATATCATTAGTAATAACTAATTTCTAATAAATTTTTTTTTATAACTTGTAAAGTAGACATTTAATATAAATTTATTATTCAATTAACTTCTTATTAATGTAATTTGGTTTTCATAATTTTTTTAAACTTTAATAACATAGATTATTAATGACCCACTGTAATATGATATCGATGTGAGTATTTGATAATTTTCTCTTGTTAATAGTCTTCCTATGCCACCTTGTTTCATGAATGAAAAATAGTTTTTTCGATGGGATTCATTTGCAAAACTTTCAATTATTTGAATTATTCCTGATGCAATTTTTCCTTTTAGTCCAATTGAATTGTCATAATCAGTAATGATAATTATGCCTTGTTTTTTAACCAATCTTTGTGCTTCGTAAAGAATCCTTTTAATCGTTTTATAATCATTTGGATGAAGGACAAGGGTGATGATAGCTGCATCAAATATATGATCCGATAGAGTATTTTCAAGAATATCTTCACTAAAAAACATTGTTTGTGGTATGTTTTTCCTTTTTGCTATCTGTATCATTTTTTCTGAGTTATCAAGGCCAATCATCTTACATTGATTGTTTGAAAGAATTTGTAATTGAGATCCGGTTCCACATCCAAGGTCTACTATTTTTTTACAATGATTTTCTCTAATAATTTCCTTGTTTTTTACACGGATTGATTTAAGAATTCCATCAAAAAATAAATCATAAAGATAAGCAAATCTTCCTTCGGCAGCAACACCCATACTATAGATATATCTTTTCAATTATTTGCCTGTTTTGATTCATAATGAAAAAAAATTGTTAAAAAATAGTGTCATTTAATTATGATGAAAACAATAATATGTTTTAATGGTTGAAAGCCAAAAATATAATATTATAAAAAAAATTGATTCGATTGAAATTCGCAATTATCCAGAAATGATTCTAGCCCTAGCAGAGAAATATGAGGATAATCAAGCATTTGGGATTTTATTTAATTATATCTCTGGTAAAAACCAAGTCAAAGAAAAGATAAATATGACATCCCCGGTAATGAATTCCAAGCAAATAGCAATGACAACACCGGTATTATCTGAAAAATATTATTTTGCATTTATTATGCCTTCAATGTATACACTAGATACCATTCCAGTACCAATAGATGATCATATTCACATAACTGTCGAACCAGAAAAAATCATGGCAGTAATCGGATTTAGTGGTTATATTAATGAAAAAAAAATCAATAAAAATCAAGATTCTCTTTTCCAAATACTTCAAAAAAATCAGATTAAGATCAAAGGTAATACTGTTATTATGAGATATAATAGTCCATTCTCACTTCCATTTCTACGAAGAAATGAGATAGGAGTTGAAATTGAAAATGTTAAAAATTAACATAAAATATGTGTATCTCCTGCTTTGTATCTTTGGATTTATCCTGCCATATTCTCAATTAATACCTTTGTTAATTGACGGAAATTTTAGTTTTCAGTTGATGATAAAACAATTATTTGTTAACCGTGTAAGCACATTATTTGCTTTGGATCTTTTTATCACGGCAACGGTTTATATTGTTTTTGCATTGCATGAAGGTTTAAAATTAAAGGTTAAACATCTCTGGATTCCATTGATTGCAACCGGCCTTGTTGGTGCATCATTAGGATTTCCTTTGTTTTTATATCTTCGAGAAATTGCTTTAGAAAAAAAGTATGGATAGATTAGTCACATCCATAGATTTTAAACACAAAATTATAACCTGTTAGTAGGTTTCTCCAGAAGTTGCCACTATCTCTTGTAAATTAAAAGCTTCCAGGCGGGTATTAATCAACGAATAGATAACAGCATTGTTCATTTTAAATCTAGGTTGGTTAAGATATTTATATTAAAACATCTTGTTTTAATTTCTTATTTATTGATCTAATTATTTACATTAAAATTGCTGAAAATGAGCTTTTGTAGATTCTTACAAGAAGTATAAGTTAAACTATTTATCTATGCGAATTCTTTATTATTTTTGATTTAATGATGTGGTTATCAATAATGGTTGTTCTGGCAATCATCTCAATATTGCTGGGAATCATCACTGTTTACATAATACATAAAAGGAAAAAGAATGGAACATTAGGTGAAACAAATTATTATGCATTCTTTATCATTGGAATCTGTTTTCTACCCTTAGGTTCACTCTCATTTATACTGGATAATCCAGGTATGTTTGGATTAACTGCTCTTGGCATTTGTTATATGGCAATTGGTCTTGCTCACAGGGATACCTGGGATAAAGGTGAAATAGGGGTTTCACCCCTATGACCCCCCGTTCCGCTTCGCTTCCTCGGCACGCCCTCGCGGTCATGCCGCATCCCCGCTTCAGCGGATCAGGTCATTGGTAGTTTCTGTTGACCTATTACTGT